>Ga0255098_1000258_pt1 | contig 16214 bp, 22 predicted proteins | sample Colum_Atlam_RepC_2_FD_188440 | JGI IMG/M metagenome (GOLD analysis project Ga0255098, IMG submission 188440) | Freshwater microbial communities from Columbia River, Oregon, United States - Colum_Atlam_RepC_8d | ecosystem: Environmental > Aquatic > Freshwater > River | place: USA: Oregon... | reverse complement strand
TTTATAAAGAGTGCAATTATAATTTTGATAAATCCCATTAAATCGAAGCGAATGATGAACATCATCAAGGCAAAAACGAGGTTTATAGTTCTTGATAGCTACTTCAATAGCCTTCTCTTTGGTGCTGTATTTAAGGCGCAAAGGGTCAGGAAGACGTTCGTCGTCATAAGCATCGCTGATGCTATAATATTCAAAAGTATTCATTAGTAATTAAGTATTTTGTTCTGCTCTGAATCGTTGTAATTATAAACTACACCATCTCTGGTGCTTATTATTTTTGCTGAAATCAAGTCCTTCTTGAAGGAGTCTATCAACTCTAGTGCTTGTGTAAAGCCTTCTCTGTCGTGAGAAAATTGGAGGATGCGGATATTAGAATGAGTTTCAATTTCCAACTCATAATTCAAGAATATTTCATTCATCACAAAAAGAATATACAATAGTAACAACCGCAAGCATTCCAATAGCCACTACAGGTGGCGAAATGTCTACCCCCAACTTAAAGTGGAGAAGGTAAGAGGTCAAGCAGGAAAAAAGAAAAATTCCTACGGCCCAAAATAAAATTCTTGATTCTTTCATGGGTTAGGGCATGATTCTATACTTTTTCAACTTTTTTTCGCACTCTTCGACCTGAGATTTTAAATTTTTAATCATCTTCTCAGATAGTTCTGCATGGTCACAGATGGAATAAATATCAGCAGTTACTTGCGCCGGTACAACTCCTGCGTCTTCCATTGTCTCGTCAGTCTTGCCGGTGCGCCAATCATTGAAATTACGCAGCCTAGTTATTACATCTTTAATCATGATTAGTAGAGATTATGATTTTGTTGACTACAATCCCTTGTTTGGACTTGTCATGATATTTGGCTCCATAATGCTTTTTGCTTTCAATGAAGTCGATAATATCTTTTTTGATAGTATCGGCATCACTAGAGTCAAAATGCTTAGGGAGTTCAATGGCTATGCAATAACTAGGCTTGTGATCCATATATATAAATACACTATATGGAACGCTAAGTGAGTTACCGTTTCTTATGAGAAACTTTACAGTTCAAAGGCTGCAATAGTATGCTCGAAAGGATTGCCTTCAATATTCTTTACGAGATTCAGCATCTCAGCGGCAATCTCTCTGATTTCTTTTTGAGCATCAGGTTTGTTTCGCAAGTTCAAGAAATGATAGAAAGATCTCCAATTAAACATTACATCAGCTTGAATTTGAGAATTGTAAGTCTTGAAATAACGAGCGGATTCTTTTGCTCGCTTGCGTCCTAATACAGGTTCAAGGTCTTTAAAAGAAGCGTGATACAATTTATTTCCTAATTCTGTATATTGAAGTAATGCATCCGCCCAATTAAAAGCATCTGAATCCCCAAATTTAATATCATCTGTTCTATTAATCTCCTTCCAGTCATCAGGGATAAGATACTTATCTTCTTTTATCTCCTTGTATCTAGCAGACTCGCCATTAACAGATACCCCAACACGATGCTTAATGAGATGAATATGACTAGCAATATCAGTGTCCACCAAGAAATGAAGACTAGACTTTTCAAAGGGAGTGTGATGCCCCGCATCAGCGAGCATCTTAAGAAGTTTAGGAATTCTATTAATTTTATCTTCATTTAAGTCTCGGCTTGTGGAGGTCCAAGCTGAACAGGCGTGAATTTGGTCGCTACCATAGAAACCAATTAACTGTACTTTATTATCGCGTTTGTCGTTGATCATGTTTAAGGGTTTTTCTAATTTCTGTGTGAACTTTTTTGTTAATTTTGCAATTGCAACTATCCATCTTTAAATTACCGGGGCCAATTAATAGCCCATTCCAATCGTAACAATAATGCCAGCCTTGGCTTATTTCGTCAAGAGTTAACTGATCCGCTTCAAATTTATCTTCCACGGATCATCCTTTGGTTTATGGATTACGATAGTGTTAGGGGTTTCGTTTTCTTTCGGATTTAACCATTTTATTTTAAAATCACCATTCTCATCTCCTGCCATTTCTAGCATTCGATCATTAACATGAAAAATAATACCTTCAACATGGAGTTTAGTCCTAGGTGTACTAGTTCCTAATCCAATGTTACTTGATCCTCCAATACCAACGTTTCCACTTGAATCAATTCTTAGAACTTCTCTACCGAGTGATAAATCTTTTGACGGTTGAGGATTATCTTCTGCTTTAACTAGAGATGGTACGGTAGAGGCAGCAACAAAGCCTCCGAATAGAGTCTTGAAAAAACCTTTGCGGTCCATGCTCATATTATATCAATCTTCTTGCTCTTCAGCAAATTTTTGTTCAGGATGGTAGACGAATTCTGGGCCATTATATCCGTATCCTGTGTCACCAAAATCATTATAATCATCAGGACATTCGCCATCATAGATTAAATCTTCAAGATAGTTATTGCCATTTTGATCAACACCGTATTGAATTTTTAACTTACTTGGATTAAATTCAGTGAAATCGTTCCAAAAGTAAACATAATTAAATTTCATGTCGTGCGACCACCAAATGTTTACTTCGCCTACTTTATCTGGAGCTTCCGGTACATAATTAGATCCGCCGCCTCTTTCAAATTCAAAATCTTCCCAATTAGAAGTTACAAAAACAGGTTTTTCATCATTATTGATATTGTCATCGCCTCCTAAATAAACATCGACAGAATCTCTCTTGTGATTATCAAAGTAAGGGCAAGTCTCATAAACGTCTCCGCCGCAATAGCATTCATCGCTTTCTTTGAAAGCTTCTTCAAATTGTTCTTGCGTTTGATCTTCGGTTGGGCCGGGAATAGTATCGCGGCTATATTCCATAGTTCCGCGCATCCAGATTTGGATCTTTAGCATAAATTAAGTAGTTTTCCAGTTAGAATTAGTATTATCAGAACAATTAAGAGTATAATTTACATAAGGAGAAGGAGTTCCCCAAGAATAAGGTAAAACAAATGGCTGATTATTATAACCTAAAATAGCTCTAAGTTGAGAATAAAGATCATTCACTTCTTCCATTGTTAGAGTAATTTCTTGCTCTTTGATCTTTAAGTTAACAGACACGGTGATAGATGCAGAACTCATACTGCATTCTATCCATTAATCTTATAAATCAAAGAAAATATTCATTTCTTTAGCTTAAAAGGCTTCAAGTGTTTAATTTCTAAATTAAAACAATCAGCTTTAAATCTAAATCCGCAGTTTGAAGATGGGTCTAGATCTCCTTCTCTATAAAACTTAGCTTTATCATAAAAGTCTTCTCTTTTTATGCCTCCTAAAATCCAGCATTTACTAAAGTCTTTTAGTATTCTAACAAATCCATATACCTCGCAGTCTTGTAAAGTGTTATAATTTGCTACAGAACAATAGTAACTAGGGTCTGGCTTGCTTGTGCATTGTTTTGTTTTGACATCTACAGTCCTACCATTCCTTACTAAATCATAATCATAAGTATTAGCCCTATCTGCATTAATATAGTCAGCGACGATTATCTCTCCAAGAATACCATAAGTATTACCTTTACCTTCAAGAATAGAGTTGTTAAGAACTCCAATTTTCTTAGCTTCTTCTTTAGCGAATACAATCTGAGAAGGCGTTGGAATGATTTCTATGATATCAGCAGTCATGAATATTTATACGCCGAAGATTAATTTCTTCATGTAAGAGAGCGCGAATAGCTTCAAGAGCTTCATTTGCAGATTTAAATTCGTGACCATATTTTATATAACTTCGCAATCTATCTTCAAAATGACCAATAGCAGCAACCATGTCAGGTGCTTGATTTGCCATTTCAAATGATCTTTGGTCTTCTGGCAGATTAAATTCTAAAATCGCTTTCATTTGTAATCGTTAATTACTTTAAGTAAGTTAGTTATAAAAAGTTCTTTGTTCAGCTTGCAAGCGTCCTGACTTGCCAGCCGCCCCTTCTTTACTACGGTGCTTGGATTATTGTAGGCGAATCGCATGGTTTCTATCAAGTTTTCTTCATCGTATTTTGACCATTTTGCGGCGGGAGCTTTCCAGTAACCCTCTGCTGGCACTTCTTTATAATTAACGCAAAAAGAATTATCTTCTGTCATAAACTCAGACAATCCAGCGTACTTACTAGCGATTACTGGTCTGCCGCAAGCCATACTTTCATGTTGCATCAATCCCCAACCTTCAGCACTCACACAAGAAACAAAACAATCATTATAAGAATACCAGTCTTTTAATTGATTTCTTGTAAAAGAATCCTTGTGGATTTCGATCTTGCTGCCAGTAAATGTCTTATCGTAACTTTCTTTAGGAGATATTTTAATTCTGAGTTTAACATCTTTCTTATCTGGGAAAGCTCTGTTGAAACACCTTACTACATCTTCTAACCTCTTGCGAGGGTCTTTGTTCGCGGTTCCAAATACGAATTCGTTCTTGACTACAGGCTGCTGATAATTAAATATACTAGTATCAACGAATAAATTAATGACATGAATGGGAACTTCGCATCCTTGAGCTTCAAAATTAGCTTTGTTCCACTTGTTTGGGACGATGACCGCCCTCATGTTATTCATCTGTTCAATGAAAATGTCATTGATCCTTGTGCTTTCCCACATGGTAAACATTACTCTTTCTTTTTTAGGATTTAAGAAAAAGATAAAGTTTGAAAAATTTAATTCGTTACACGGTGGCATAACTAATAAATCAAGATCTTCTTTAAAGATGGGAAGATTCTCAAAGTATTTTTCAAATTTACCAGCATCATTAGAAAACGATCTAGGCTTTATCAAGCATCCATGTTTTGGAAGTTCTGATAGTATGCAGTCTATTAAAGTACTGTACCCTGATTCAAAATCAAAAAATGTAGAAATACTTAATTTGGTCATTTAATGAAATACCAAGAACTGAATAATTCATACTTAGTGGTTTGTGCAATATAATTGTTTTGAGCGCAAAATTCGTCTACTGCTGGGTTAACTCCAAATGTAGCTAGTTTAATTCCTTCTGGATTAAAAACATATTTGTCTATTCCGTTTGGAGCTATGTCAGTAATGTCGTCCCAGTTATTAAAATAATCATGTCCAGATATAATTCCTCCTGTCCTTACTTTTGGAAACCAAGCCTCTATGTCGGCTTTAACAAAACTATACTTATGATTAGCGTCAATATAAACAAAATCTAAAGATTCATTTTCAAAATCATCCGCTGCTAATGGAGATTTTTTTCTTACTATTGTATAACGAGATTGGTATTCTGACAGGTTGGTAGCGCAAGTATAAAGATTTGACTGATGATCTTCATAATTCGTTGTGTCTTCATACTCTTGTGGATCTTGCATGATCCAAGGATCTACTAAATATAAATGACCAAGATATTTAGAAAGTATTGTCTTAGCATGTTCTCCTTTACCGACTCCTATTTCTACACCTTTCGCTAAAATATTATTAGATTGGAAAATATCCGAAAGTTGATTTCTATATTTTATCATAATTGTCTTTCTAATTAAATACACTTATGGTTCGTGAATATTATAATGAAGTATTTTTGCTATTTCGACGTTTTCTTTAGAAAAAGGAGCAGAAAATTTCCAATGTAAGACCTTTAAGTTTTTGTCGTAAATATATTTATTAAAATGGCTTTCGTCATCCCACCTAGAAATTATTCTATTTAGAAGGTTTTTGTTTATTTGCTGATTACATTCTTCAATTAATTTAAAAAAATTATCTTTATAAGCTCCAAAAAAGCTGCCTTGACAATAAATTTCTACATTTTCTATATATGATGTTGATTTAGGGTTATTTTCAACTAACCATCTATTATCATTAGAGTTTGCCCAAGGATGCCTCACGACGACAAATTGATCTTGTGACTCTGGGCAAACTTCTTCAAAATTAATAATTTTATTTATTTCGGCATCGCAGTCTATGTAATATAAAATATCATACTGTTCTAATAATGATTTAGCCATTAAGAAATAATGAAATCTCATAAGAGTAGTAAGCGGTTGCGGCAAGTGTTTTATATAAAAAATTTGATCACATAGATTAACAAGATTAACGCCATCAGAAAAAAGAATTATTTTTTTATCTTTTATTTCTGGGCAGAATTTTTCTTTGATGGTGTTAGATAGTTTTTCATAATATTTATGATATTTTTCGCCAGTAGATATTATTATTATTCCTATTTTCATGGATATGCGGTTATAGATTTAAATGCTATATCTGTTGGATTATTTATTGATATTTGATCTGCAAGAGGAGGCATCATCACATAGTATTTTAGCTTTGGAAGGCTTCGCTTTTTTATTTGTATATCAATAGAAGACCAAGCTAAACTGTTGGTTTCTATAAGAATTGGCAAAGCAGATTTTTTAATCATGTAAGCATGGGTACACATTGGAGGCTCCGTTGTTTGAATAACGTTTTCACTCACATGGAACCTTCCTTCTTCTGAGCATAGACAGCAGTGACCTATAAATGCATACTGCCAGTCTTCTGGGAGTTGGGATTTATAATGAATTAGTTTCTCCTTAAAATTATCGCATAGGACTACATCATCTTCAAAAATTATATACTCCCCGAATGGCATATACTGCATAGCTTTCCATAGAGTATAATGAGATAATATGCAGCCAATATGTCCCTGACTTATAAAATGAGGAGTTCCATCGTCTGGACTCCAATTAGGCACATCGTCTGTGTATGGTATTTTTGTAAAAAGGCCAAATTTTTTACCATGAATGCCTTCAAAGAAATCTACTTCTAAATTATGGTTTTTAAAATGAGATTCTGCATATTCTCTTCTTTTTGGCGTTTCTTTGAGGGTTAAGCAAAAAGCTTTAGGGATAGATGCCTTGCCAAGTTTTTTATAAAGAGCGCAGAAGTTATTTCCATCATCAGATTGAGCCTTGTCAATAAGAATACAATTGTATTCTCTTTCCATTATTTTTTTTGCCTTTTGAGTTTGAAACCATGCAGCGTCATCAAACCATATATATCCTCCATTTTTTACTTTTGGAAGATAAAGTTCTACATCAGAACATGAAGATTGTTCTTCGTGATTGCCGTCTATGTGAAGTATGTCTATTTCAAAATCTATTTCTTTTATAAATTCATCTGATCTTGTCCTGCAAAGATTAACAAAAGAGTTCAGATTATTTTCATCAATGAATTTTTGGCATCCGTTAAAAATAAAATCATAATCTAATTCAGACCACCATTTTATATCAATTGGGTCTTTTAAATTTTCAATACTGGCTTCTTTAGACCAAGGATCAATGCCATAGATTTTGCCAAAATTATTTTCTTGCAAGGCCAATGCTTGAGAGAACAAAGACTTGCCTCCAAATACTCCAATCTCGACAATAACTTTGGGTTTGTTTTCTATGACTAATTGGTACAGCTTGTTGGCTTTGTCAAAACTGCACCATCCCTCTAAAGACGCAATCTTTGAAAAATTTAATCCTTTCACGATTTAAAGATTTCTTATGAAATGTAACAAATTTATTTGTTGATTTATATCGTACTCACGAAATAATAAATAATTTGTTTTAAATAAGTCTTTTACAGTTTGCGTATTAAAATCGTGATGATGATATTTATTAAAATGTGTGCTTTTAATTGATGGAAATGATAATAAAATTTCTTTTGCTTCAGTTTTTTCTGCCAAAGATGGGATAGTATTGATATCTTTTATATGTTCTATGGTTTCAAACGCAACTAATATATCAATTTTTTGAGTAAAATTTTCATAGTCTCCATAATAAATAATATTACCTTTTTTAAAATTTGATTTTGCCCAATCAAGAGCATCTTTAGAAATGTCAATAGAATGCACGGTATTTACATCTGGATTTTTTGAGAGGATATAGCTTCCGTATCCGCATCCGCATCCAAAATCTAAAACATGGCCTTTGCACAAATGTCTAATGTAAAGGTATCTTCTAATATGATTACTTATTGATATTTCTTTTTCGATTAAATTTAAATCGTCTAGGGACAGATAGATTCTTTCAATGCTGTTGCTCATAATTCATTTATTTTTTCGCCATCAAAATCAACAAAATTATAATCATCTACCATTTTAAAAGTGTTTGTCTGCTTGTATAAAAGTCTTTCTTTTTCTAAATTAAAATGAGTATCGTATGTGGTATACATTTTATTTTTATATAAATGAGCATGCTCTAAATCATTATACGTTTTTGCTAAAAATGCATGTCTTTGGTTGCTTTTATTTATATCGCTTTTCCACACGCGAACTGAATATAGCTCATTAACTTCATTTTCTCCTGTGTAATGCAATAAGCTATCTTCAATTGTTAAACAATTTTTATTATAATAAATTTTATCTGCGAATCCTGCGTTTTCTAATCTTATTCCAAGATTACAGTCTTCACACCCTCTTCTCGCGCCAAAGAATTCATCATAACCATTTACTTTAAGTATGTATTCCATAGGAAATCCCGTATTGGTTCCAAATGCCCATCCTCCTCCAGATTTTAAGTCATTATCATCTTTTTGATATGTCATTCTATGATCAACATCATTTTTATGATACGATTTAAACACGTTCCCTTCAAAACAAATGTCGCTTACTTTATCGTAAGCACCAGAAAAAATTAAATTTTTTTCGGCTGCTCTTTTATGATAAGATAACCAATTAGGCATTAGTACTGTTAAATCGTCTACATATACAAGATAGCTCGTATCGCATATTATAAATCCAGTATTTCTAGTAGAGGGTCCATCATAAAAATTTCTTGACGTTTTTCTGTGTTTCCCGTTCCAAATTGAAGGTTTTGAAGCGGTATGAGCATACTCAAATCTATTATTTACTAGTTTTTTTAAATCTTCTTTTCTATTTTCATCATAGTCTACAAATACATCTACTATGACGACTTGATCATCGACAATACCATTTGGATATTGCGTAATTAGACTCTCTACAAACCACTTAAACATTGGCTGTTTTCTGGCTGTTATATAACAAATGGTTATTTTCATATTTTTATAATTCCTATTTTCTCGTCATTTAAACCAAAACTAATAATAAATTTATCATATTTTTCAATTGCGCCACATGGAAATACTACTAATGGACTATTGTCTGTTAATACTCGTTCGTCTGCTTCGTTACCATATAGTATTGGCTTTTCAGAAATCTCGGTTATTTTAAAAGGTGGTTTAGCTTCAAATTTATAATAGCCCATGAAGTACCTTCTTTTCGCGCCTTTCCAGTGTAAACTGCTATGGAAGAAGCCATGATAATGTTCGTCCTTTAAAATAGGATTGCTTCCCATGCGACATTCGCCAAATTTCCATAGCTTGCTTATATCTTGAAAGTGTTTGTATTCTGCGACGACTTCTCCTTTTGTGTGATCTATTTCTAGAACTACATGAGGGTTCATCCTGTATTCTAGCATTAGTTTATCATCATAAATAAACCATGTCCAGTTTTTTTGATGATTTGTATTGCTTGTTACAAAAGATCCATTGCCATCATAATTAATATGTAAATTATTTATATGATTAAAATACTCATCAAATACTAAAACTTTTTGATGGATACATCCGCCTTTGTTGGCTATGTAATTAGCGCATCCCACATAGTATTTATTTTTAAAAAATATAACTCTAGGGTCTTCGTATTGCTCGTTCTGAACTTCGTCTCTTATTGTTAAAGGAATTTGTTGTTTGATTTCAAAATTTGAATCTAATTGATAGAGTTTTAAAGAGTTGTTAAATTCATAAGGTTTATTATTGATTAGTTTTGAATGTCTTGCCATTAAGTAGATGGCTTCATTTTTTGTGAATATGCAAGGATTAAAGAAGAAGTTTTCTTGGTTGTAGGGTAGGTTTAATATTTTTACATCTTGCCCTTGGTTAAAGATGCTCCTATTTAAATATGCTTCTGCCGATACGCCTTCGTTCTTTGAATCTACTCCAAAGGTCCATAAGTCTACTTCTGGGCATTGGTCTACTACAATGGGTTTATTGATTCCGAATTCAATTAGGGTCTGTTTATTATATTCGCTAGAAACACTTACTACATTTACTAAACTACTATTAATCTTTGCGACAAGTTCATCTGGAACAGTGTCAAGATTATCATAAGTTCTTCCTACGATTATCCTGTTTTCTGTTTTTATCTTAAATTGATCAATTATGATGTCCCAGCTTTCTGGGCTTGCATCTATTACAACTTCTGAATAAGAGAGTAGTCTATGCTTGCATTGAGAAAGAAGTTTGTTGAACTTGTTGTCTGCATCTATAGAGTTGTCTATTTTGTAAGTCTTCCATAGGACATTGACTTTATCATTTATTAGTTTGTAAATATGCCTTTTGGCATACATCGCCAAATCAGAATCTCCTGATGGGCTGACGTACAAGACATTTTTATAATTAACATTGTCCACGAATTATTATACATTAAAAAACAAAAAAGGTAGCAGGATTTTAGCCCCACTACCCTTTTGTTATCTTCCCTTATTTGATTCTCTAAGGAAGCCTATAAAAACTATAATAATAAGTATTGAAATTACCATTATGCTTTAGACTTGCTCTTAAAACGTCCAAGTTCATCTCTTGTGTTATGAAAAGAAACAAGCACAGAGTTATCTTCAGGCTCCTCTCCTGCGGGACATTCATCACAATGACAAGGCTCAGTATAGCTATCGAACTCTTCTTCTTCGCTATACTCTTCAGTATAATTATCAGGAAGCTTCTGGCTATACTCAGCAACAACCTTATATTTACAGGTGCGAAGCTTCTGGCAATTAGAATCCTTTGGAACACTAACTACATCAGAGGGGTTAATTTCAACAATTACAAGCTTACTGCTTCCTCCAAAAGTTGAAGCGTACTGCAAAGATCCAGCATGGAATCCAGAAGAGCAACCAACTTCAGCATCATCGCAAACAGAATTGCGAGCCATCTCAAGAGTGTTGCCAACACTGTTATCAAAAGTGCCAGTATGGTGATCTTTCCAATCAAGAGAGATAGACTTATAAGCCAAGAAATTACCATTAGGAGTAATAGGCATAGCCTTATGCTCAAGGAATGAATACAACTCATTCACTGCCCTTCTAGAAGGGTTCTTCATAAGCTTGTCTAAGAACGCAACCAATGGCTCAAAAGGCAATCCTTCCTTCATAAAGGAAAAGATCTTTTCACAGACATAGTTATGGACTGGTTGACCAGCGTACTTAATCGCACCATTTTCAATCTTAATGTTGCCATAAGAATAACGGTTGATTGCTTTGGGAATATCAACAAGAGCGGGGATCTTGTCGAATTGTCTGTCTATTATAGCCTGTTTGACGGCGGCATAGTTAAGATGCCCATCGTTCAAGGTATGGCTAATCCCATCGAAAACGATGGTAATAGAATTGTTAGTGATGATGTATGGGATGTTCATTTTGTTATTAGTTGAAGATTGACAGAATGGCTTTATCGGTTTCAGGTTTATTCGCCCAATCAAAATAAGAAGTATCGACAAGCGAAATCAACGGATATTTATCGCAGAATTTTTTCAAATTATCAAATAGATTAACTTGTGTATTGGAAGAATGAGCTAACAGGAACAAATTAACGCACTTAAGGAGAAGAAGAGCTTCGTAGACCTTAATGAAGGTTACTTGTTTCTTGACATTCGTTACTTTTTCATATTCTTTAATAAAGTCCTGAATGTCCTGATTGTTAACAACGGTTTCAGAATCCTTCTGGCGGCGGAAGAGTGCTATCGCTCCTTTTTGGCAAGCGGATATTTCGTTTTTTCTAGTAGCTATATAGTCAATGAAGTCATTTAACTGGCCTTTGGCTTTCAAGCTGTCCGCTACCGTCTTGACAGCCCAATCTTTTAGTTCAATAAAGTTGGGATTGCTATCAATTTTGTTAGGTAGTTTTTTAAAGCCAAAGAAAGTAGGGGCGCTAATACCAGCAGAGCAACAGATTGAGATGACTTCTTTAATCAGCGATCCATTCTCTATAGAGTCTTTCGCATATTCAAAACGATTAAGTTCCATCCAAACGCCAGAACCATTCTTTACATCAACGACTATAGGATACCAATAGTTTGAATTAGCACTCTGTTGAACAGTAATGTTAATGTTTAAGTCTAAAGCAAAAGACTGCTTAAGGTGCTTGCTGTTTTTAACAGAAGAAACAGGCTTGAGATTGGAGCTAACGAATTTAACAGCAACAGGAACTTCAATCTCAGAAAGCTTCTTAAAAACATACCCCTCAAGACCTCTCTTGATTAAAGCTTTTTCCCAAAGCCCTTGGTCTCGTACAGCAATGACATTAACAAATTTATGCGACTTTTTATTTACAATAATCTCAGTCACTCTTTTCTTGAGATACTTGCTGTCGCAATCGTCAATGACATTTAGGCAGTTTTCATTTGAAGACAACATGCTCTGCAAATAAAAGTTAACTGATTTTCCAGAACGCCGCCCTATAAAATAGTGTCTAATATTCGCAGGTTCATGCCCATCAGGCAGATTCTCGTCTTTAGAAAAATGAAAATCTACATCAGCCTCAGAGACATCAAATCCCTTCCAGTTGCATTTCTTGCCAAGGAAGTTAAAAGTATTAGCCTGACTGAATAGATTGCAAAAAGTTTCTTGAAAAAGATTTTTAGCTTCAAAGATATTTGCAGCGTTTTCGATTTTGCCGTTGATCTTTTCGGCCAACTCAGAGAACAGGCTATCAAGAGATTTAATAATATTCTTCTTAGTGAAGTCGGTATACTGAAGATCTTCTCTAGAAGCAGAGACTTCAACAGTGCCAATATCAACATAAAAGATGAAATTATAAGCCAAAGATGGTGAGTAGGAAACTTTTCCAATCTTCTCAGAGTATAGCTCTTTAATCTCTTCAGCCATTATGCCGGTATTAAATGGATAAGCGACGTTACCCATAACAATAACTGATTCGAACGCAGCAGTGGAGTACTGCCTGTTAGAAAAATACTTCCAGTTAGTGCCCTCGATAGAAGCATTACCAAGAGAGATTTCAGAAGCGTCAATTCCTCTGACCTCTACTTTGCTGCTCCAGAACTTGAAGAAATTCTTGATCTTACTAGTAAAACCATAAATGTCTGCATACTTGACAGGAACGCAAATCTCAACGCCATTAGGCTCGCTGGTTTCTTCCTCGTTCATCTTGGCGATCATGCCAATCTGAGAAGGATCAATATAAGCATTGTAAGTGAACTTCTTACCATTGACATAAGAGTTGATAACGAAGTTGTCGCCATAAGCGAAGGCAGACTTGGAGCCGAGACCAAGTTGCCCAATTAACTTATTGGACTTACGTTTAGTAGACTCGCCATAATTCGCATAAATGTCACGAATCTCTTCTTCGTTCAGGCCGTTACCAAAGTCTCGCACCCTGAAGGTAGGGTCAAAAGAATTTGGAACGGTGACGACGATTGCTTGGTCTTCTTTGCCAGCTTCGACGTTGGCATCAACCGCATTGGCGGAATACTCTCTGACGACCGCAAGGATCTTGTCAGAGTACAGTTGGTTGCGTAGAACGCCAAAGATATGGGCCAGACCGTCTTGCTTGATGCCGAAAGATACGGACTTGAAGTTGTCCGACAGCATCACAGAATTCTCATTTTTCGGAGCAATTTGCATGATTTACAAGTGTTGAGTTCCTACCGACAAGTGGACTTTAGACTAGGCCAAAGCGGAGCGCAAGCGATTTTCGGAAATTTATTTTTTCGACAAGGCGAGAATTTGGTCTAGACTTTCCTTGACCCTTATGCCTTGGGGGTTGCTCTTGGTGTAGATTATGCTATGGACCTTGCTAGGTTCAATGGATACTGCTGCATCCAAGTTAATAAGAGCAGGATAATAATCTTTGCCATTATCGTGAGTAAGGTCAAGCAAGTGAACTTTGATTAAGTGTGCCATGTTAATTATTAATTGTTAGTAACTTTTGGTAACCGTCTTCAACCGTCGAGAAAAACTTCTTCTGAAGGTAAAGGCTCTCTACAGTCTGCTCTTTATCTTCCAAAGTCAAGGGATTAAATTGCTCTATCGTGAAATCTCCTTCTGAATTTTCGCTGTAATTGGCGAACATTACATTAAAATGCTTGTCGCTCAAATAATCTTCAGCATCTTTAAATTCGCCAGAGATATAAAATGTAGAGGTTTCATCCCATGCGCCATCTTTTCGTAGACAAACGCAGATCTTTGTGTTATTTTCGTCTACTTTGCCACGAAATAAGAAGGCATTAATTTTTTGTATCATAAAAATTGGAGGGATATGACAGAATTGAACTGACTACTCCTACTTGGAAGGAAGGCGTTTTACCAGTAAACTAATATCCCATAAAAGCGGTTTTAAGGATGACCGCAAACCTTTGTTCCTATTTTTAGAACTTCCATCTAAGTCCGCCCATTGCCATCACAGTGCCATTTAGCTCCTTGACAGCAAAGTTATAATTACTTACACTAAAATTGTTATCATAGTAACCTACTTCAGCGAAAGGCTCAAGATGATCGAAGAATACTCTTGACACGCCAATCTTCGCAGAAACGGTCTCATAATCAGAGAACTTACCATACTCAAGAACAGGAGTGATTGTAAACCAGCCGAATGCATCAGTAGGACGCTTCAAGCCAACAATATAACCACTTTGCTCAAGATTGAGATCGTAGCTTCCCTTAAGATAAGGAGTAACAACGATATTCTCTAGAGCTACCATTGCAGCAACTTCAGTTGAATTTGGCGCACCGGGAATTGCAGTCTGGTGGCGGAAAGCTTGAGTGTCAACGCGAAGATTGAGTCCATCAATCAACTTGAAGCCTCTGCCAAGGCCAGCCATCCAGTGAGATTCATCCAAACCATTAGAAGTAGGAATTACCGTACCTCCAAGATAAGTATCAATCGTGTAATAGGTTGCGCCGATATTCACTCCAGCAAAAGCCTGTGCATCAGTACGAGCAAGGCCGTTTACCATGTAGTGGGTGGTATAACCAGCCTCTGTACTCGCCTTTAGATTTTCGGCAAAAGCCTTAGTAGCGAATAGTGAGGTGATCAACGACAATAATGTTAGAATCTTTTTCATAACACCTTATTTTACGCAAGGGATTAAGCTTTATCAAAAGTTTATTCGTACCCCTCAATTTCAAAACAACCAAACCCTGCTTGATGCTCAAAAGTAAGGAGTCCGCACCTCTTGCTGCGAAGATTAGTGCAGACTCCATAGTCAAGATTTAAATCTTTATTTACTTTGTCATACAAAGGAACAAAATGCTTGCAGCCAGCACTACAATCAAGATAACGATAATTGCCATCCGCTCTTGTTATTTTTCCCCCGTATTCAGCGTAATCAGTATCTAATACTTTACAAAAGTCAAAAAGGTTGATTTGATTCTTCTTCTTTTTCTTCATAACGCTTCAGGTACTCTTGACCTTTACCTGTAAGCATTCTACCCTTTTCTGCAATTTGTATCAGATTATTTCTCAATAACCAAGTTTCAAAATCCTTTTGCAAGCTGGAACGAGTCATCCCAATAATGGCAGAAAGATTAGTGAGCGTCATTTCAGGCTTGTTCTTGAGAGTTTGCAGGATTCTCAATTCAATTTGATTGAGCCCCAGAGGCAAGATACTAAGCTTATTTTTTAGAAGCTGCCAGTCATCACTAGTAAAGATTCTCTCTTGCTTTGTCTTTAGGTAAGAGTCAATCTTGTTAGCCATAACTTGAGCTTGTCGAGCATTGCCCCTCAAGCAAGAAGAAATGTCATAAAGAGACTCTTCATCAAATTCACAATTCACACTCTTCTTAATTATCTGAGAAAGATCACCGTGAGAATACTCTTGAAGTTCAACTCTTTCAAGACGATCAAGAAGAGCATGAAAAATCAACTGAGGCTCAGTTGTACAGAACAAGAAGCTCTGAACAGCAAAGTCAAAGTCAACAGAATAGTCAGGAAGATTAAGAGTATTCCTGTTAGCGGGATTAGGATTAAAAAGGCTCAAGAAATTAATCTGGAGGCTTTTGGGCAATTCGCTGGCTTCATCAAAAAGCACAGTGACTTCTTTGTTGGCTATCGCAGGAACATAGACATCATTAAAGAAACTCTCGGATGAACCGATAGTTGCACAGTTAATCTCAATAAGTGGCTTGCACTTAGATTTATCTGCTTTAATAAGATTTCTAGCATACTGCTTTGCAATTGTAGTCTTGCCAGATCCTCGCGGGGCGACAAAAAGAAAATTAGGAGAGATTTGACTCTTCT
>Ga0255098_1000257_pt1 | contig 16228 bp, 20 predicted proteins | sample Colum_Atlam_RepC_2_FD_188440 | JGI IMG/M metagenome (GOLD analysis project Ga0255098, IMG submission 188440) | Freshwater microbial communities from Columbia River, Oregon, United States - Colum_Atlam_RepC_8d | ecosystem: Environmental > Aquatic > Freshwater > River | place: USA: Oregon... | reverse complement strand
AAAATTTTCTGAAAAGGGTTATTCCAACGAAGGTTTTGCTATGCTTAGTTTTCAGCGTTGGAATCCTGGTATACCTATAACTTCGGCAGCATTAAACTGGCGAGGACCCTCAGCCGGGCCAGTCCACGACAAATTATTAGGCAGATAAACTATGGCGAATCTACGTGTAATACATAAAAATATAGCAGATACAGCTAGTATAGCCGCTAGTCCTACTGCTGGTAATTATTTGGCTACAAATTTACAAACAGATTTAAAGTCACAGTTTCATCGTACAACTACTACTACGGCTACATATACTCTGACTTGGACAACAGATCAAACAGTTAGTGCTGTAGTTTTACCTTGTACGAATTTAACTGCATCTGCAACTATTCAAGTAGAATTGCAATCTAGTATTAATAATAGTACTTATTCAAATATTGTTACTCAAGCAGCAGTATTGGCCGCGCCTAGTACAGAAATTGGACAATTTACAGCTCCTACTGGTAACTTATTTGCCTATGGGGCGGTAACTAAAACTGCCCACTGGTTTGCACAAGCATATAATAATGTGCGTCGTGTAATTATTACATTGGTAGATAGCAATAATCCGGTTGGATTTATAGACTGCAGTCGTATAATTTGCGGAAATTATTGGAGTCCACAATACAATGCTAGTAGAGAAGGCTTAGTACTTACCGTAAGTGACACTAGTAGTACTACTCGCAACGATGCTGGTGATTTGATCAGTGAACAAGGATTCGTATATGATCAATTACAGTTAAACTTAGGAGTTCTAACTGATAGTGATCGAGATATACTACTGGGGATTACTCGACGTCGGGGAGTTTCGCAAAACATTCTTGTAAGCGTATTCCCAGAAAATCGTACTGCTAATGAATTAGCCTACTTGGTTTATGGAAAACGTAGTAATAGTTCTATTAATTATACAATTCCAGGATTAGCAAGTACTAGCTTAGAAATTACTGGTTGGTAATGGCAAAAACCGCGCTGCTCGTTTTGGGCACCGCGGTTTTTTGCGTTGAAAACCCAGTGGTCTTGTGCTATAATAGAACCAAAATACTGTTTCAACGTTTGTTTTTAGTTGAGCTAATTCTCAACAATTACTCAATAATATCAATTATGGGGCCCTGTTATAATTGGCTACCAGAATCAAACACATACTGGAGGCCCAACAATGACACCAGCAAAAGTTAATTTTAAAATCTATCAAGGTAGTACTTTTCGCGAAGTGTTTCGCTGGGAAAGTGCGTTGAAAACCTACTTGCCTATTACCAATATTACTAAAGCTGCACCAGCTGTAATTACTTGTACTGGTACCCTACCACCTGTTGGCTGGCGTGCTAAGGTAACTGGTGTTGTGGGAATGAAAGAAATTAATAATGACGAGTATCGTATAGTAACAGAAACCGGTAGCGGAACCGTAGTATTTAATAGTGTTAATGCCAGTGGATATACCAGCTACACATCTGGTGGTATACTGGAATACAATCAGCCAGTAGATTTGGCTGGCTATACTGCCCGTTTACAAATACGCCCCCAAACCGCAAGCGCTACAACAATACTAACTTTAACTACAGAAAATGGTGGTATTACAATTGATAATACACTAAAAACCATTACCGTGTTAGTTACTGCGACTCAAACCACAGCTCTTAATTTTACCAGTGCTGTATATAGTTTAGAGTTGGTTAAAAACTTAGAAGTTAGTACATTTAGTGTCGGTAATGTTGGATTGGTAGCGGAGGTAACTAGATGACTACAGAAACCATAGTAGTTGAATCTCAGTCTACCGTAACCAGTACGGTCGCAGAAACCAATACAGTTATACAAACTACAGAAACACCTACTATAGTAGTTGGTGGGATTGTTGGCCCGCCTGGCACTAATGGAGTTTTAAGTGGAAGTAGTGATGTTGACATCAGCAACCTGCAAGACGGCAGTACCTTGATATGGGATGTTGCAAGCGGTAAGTGGCTGGCAAGCAAATTATTAGAAAAACAAATAATAAATGCTGGATTTTTCTAAAGGATAGGCAATGAGTTCAGTTTTAAAAATAAAGCGATCCAGCGGCTATAACTCACCAGCACAGCTTGCTCAAGGTGAACTAGCATATAGCTGGGATGAGGGTGGCGGGTATACATTAGGTAAGTTGTGGATTGGTACTGGCAATGAAACTGCAGGAATAGCAGCAAATATTCATGTAATCGGCGGTAAATATTTTGTTGACATGCTGGATCATACTGCTGGTGCATTAACTGCAAATTCAGCATTGATTGTAGACGGCAATAGTAAGTTAAATCAATTAAAAGTTGATAACTTAGATTTAAATGACAATACAATCAGCGCTACAAACGCCAACGGCAGCATTGTACTAACACCACTTGGTACCGGCTCAGTAAGTATTAGCAATTTTAAAATTACTGATTTAGCAGATCCAATACTTGATACAGATGCTGCAAATAAGCGTTATGTAGATGCGGCACGGAGTGGCTTGGATGTTAAACAGAGTGTTCGTGCTGCTACTACTACAAATATTGTGTTATCAGGTACACAAACCGTTGACGGAGTTGAATTACTAGTAGGTGATCGAGTACTGGTTAAAAATCAAACTATTGGTTCTGAGAATGGCATTTATGTAGTCGCCAGCGGGGATTGGTCTAGGAGTAGTGATGCAGATAACTCACCAAGTGGTGAAGTTACCAGCGGCATGTTTACTTTTGTAGAAAACGGTACAACTAACGATAACACTGGTTTTGTACTTACTACGCAAAATCCTATTTTACTTGGTACAAGTGCACTAAACTTTACAATGTTTACTGCAGCAGGAACTATTACAGCAGGTACTGGATTAGTCAGAGTAGGCGATACTATTAATTTAACCGGTCAAGCTCTAAGCTTGCACAATCAAGCTACGACTGGTTTATTTACACGAACCAGTGATGGTACAATTACAGCACGCAGTATAGCAGTCAGCGGAACCGGTATTAGTGTAGCTAATGGCGACGCTAGTGCAGGCAATCCTACTCTGAGCTTGAGCAACACACTAGCCGCTGTTGGTGGGTTGACTGCTACAGCAGATAGTTTTGCATACTTTACTGGCGCTGCAGCAGCCGCAATATCTACTATTACTGCATTTGCCAGATCACTATTAGATGATGCGGATGCTGCTACTGCACGCACAACACTTGGTTTAGGCACTATTGCTACACAAAATTCAAATAATGTTATAATCACAGGCGGTTCTATAACCAACCTGACGACACTAGACGGTGTTACACTAGACGGTGGCACATACTAATCCTTTTTAGGAACAACTATGGCATCTAAATTAATATTAAAGAAGTCGTCGATACTAGGAAAAACTCCGCTTGTCGGCGACTTGGAATACGGTGAGTTAGCACTTAACTATGCAGATGGCAAGTTGTTCTATAAAACCGCCAACAATACTATTGCTGAAATTAGTGGAGCTGGTGGTGGTACTGGTGGTGGTGGTGGTGTTAGCCTAACTGTAAATCAGTTTACAGGTACTGGAAATGCCACATATACACTAACTGCTGCGCCTGCATCTGTTAACAACACAATAGTAACAGTAGATGGTGTTACTCAAAAACGCAATACGGCATATACAGTTAGTGGAACTACGCTAACGTTTATAGAAGCGCCTGTAGCAAACAGTAATATTGAAGTATTAATTATTGCCACTGCTGTAATAGCACAAGGCGTACCAACCGGAGGTATTGCTGATGAAGTTTTAGTAAAGCAAACTGCTACAGACTATGATACAGCATGGTCCAATCAGTTAACTTTATCTAGCTTAACTGTTAACGGTCAAATAGTAAATAATGCTGCACAAGGAACTGCACCATTTCAAGTTGTATCTACAACCAGAGTAGCAAACTTAAATGTAGCAACTGCAGGTTATGCGGATACAGCAGGTGCGGTAGCTTGGACAAGTGTTACTGGTAAACCCGCATTTGCCACAGTAGCTACCAGTGGCCTGTATAGTGATCTGTCAGGAACTCCTACACTAGCCGCAGTGGCTACCAGTGGTTCTTATGTGGACTTGCTTAATAAACCTAATTTTGCCACAGTAGCTACCAGTGGTCTGTACAGTGACCTGTCGGGTACACCCACACTAGCTACAGTGGCTACCAGTGGTTCTTATGTGGACTTGCTTAACAAGCCCAATTTTGCCACAGTAGCCACCAGCGGTGCTTATGCTGATTTAAGCGGCAAACCTACCTTAGCCACAGTGGCTACTAGTGGTCTGTATAGCGATCTGTCAGGAACTCCCACATTGGCCACAGTAGCTACCAGTGGTTCTTATGTGGACTTGCTTAACAAGCCCAATTTTGCCACAGTAGCTACCAGTGGTGCTTATGCAGATTTAAGTGGTAAACCCACACTAGCCACAGTAGCTACCAGCGGTGCTTATACAGATTTGTCTGGAACACCAGATATTGCAGGACAAATTACTACTGCAATCACAACACACGAAGCCGCTGCAGATCCGCACTCTCAATATCAAACTTCTGCAGAGACTTTAGTAACAGTAGCAACTGCTACTGGTGATATACACGGTATAGTAGACAGAACAGCACTAACTGTACAGTTTAATGAAACTACCAGAGAGTTAAGCGTAGCCCCTGTTAACACTAGTTGGACTTATTATCATATTGGTACACTATATACAGTATCTAGTACAAAAACTATTACAATTACTAATACCAGCGGTGCAAAATTTATTTATATTGATGCCGCTGGAAACTTAAATGAACATAGCATTCCTGATTTTGCTAGTAATGTATACTTAAGTTACATTTACTGGAATAGCACGGAAAGCAGAGCTGTAATTGTTGGCGATGAACGACACGGAGCTAAGCGGGATACTACCTGGCACAGTTCACAACATCAAAATGTGGGTACTGTGTGGCGAAGCGGCGGAGATCTCAGCTATACGCTAAACTCTGATAGTGCAGTTCAAATTGGTGTAGGTACCCCAACTGTAATAGCTGACGAAGATTTAGTACATACAATTACTCACAGCGCCGCGCCAACAAATAATTTTGAGCAAGTGCTTACTGGAGCTGCTTCGTTTGAAGTGGTATATTTAAGTGGAACTGCATATACAAGCACTGTTACAAATACTGTACCTTGGCTGCACAGCGGTAATGTTGCACAGTACAATTCTATAGTAGCAAATAGTGGGTCACTTGCCACAGCTACTGAAGATAAGTTTATTACTTATTGGTTAATAGCTACTAATGATATGCGTCCTGGCAGAGGGGCAATTAAATTAGTACTAGGTCGACAGTTAAACGATACACTAGATCAAGCATACGCTGAAAGTTTTACTGAATACGGATTGAGTTTTGCCGAACAAGTATTTATGTATCAAATTGTGGTACAGTATAGTACTGCTAATACAAATAATGCAGCACGAGTTAAATTAAGTGGTATTAGAAAAATACTAGCAAAATTAGCTACAACAAGTGTAGCTGCAGCACCTGCTACTTCACACAGTGTACTAACTGGCCGAAACGACGCGGATGCACATCCAATTGCTGCAATTACAAATCTGCAAACTGCTCTGGATGCTAAACAAGCAACACTGGTAAGCGGCACAAGTATTAAAACTGTTAACTCCACCAGCTTATTAGGCAGTGGAGATGTTGCAGTACAAGCTACATTGGTAAGTGGTACTAATATAAAAACTGTTAACTCCACCAGTTTATTAGGAAGTGGTGATATTGCAGTACAAGCTACATTGGTAAGTGGTACTAATATTAAAACGGTTAACTCTGCCAGCTTATTAGGAAGTGGTGATATAGAACTACAAACACCACTGGTTAGTGGCACAAGTATTAAAACTGTTAATGCCACATCACTACTTGGCAGTGGTGATATTGCAGTACAAGCTACATTGGTAAGTGGTACTAATATTAAAACAGTTAATGCCAACAGCTTATTAGGAAGTGGTGATATAGAACTACAAACACCACTGGTTAGTGGCACAAGTATTAAAACTGTTAATGCTACCTCACTACTGGGAAGTGGTGATATTGCAGTACAGCCTACACTGGTAAGCGGTACTAATATCAAAACAGTTAATGCCAACAGCTTATTAGGCAGTGGTGATATTGCAGTACAGCCTACACTGGTAAGCGGTACTAACATTAAAACAGTTAATTCTACTTCACTGCTTGGCAGTGGTGATATTGCAGTACAGCCTACACTGGTAAGCGGTACTAATATAAAGACTGTTAATTCCACCAGTATACTAGGCAGTGGCGATATTGTTGTAGAGCCTGTAACTTATACGTTTGGTGGAACAGGAACTCCTACAACAGGAAACGCAGTTACACCTTACTTACGTGTAATGTCTGCAGGTACTTGCAGTGCAGCCAGTTTAGTGGTTAAAACAGTACCAAGTGGTGGCAATTTTGTGGTTAGTGTAATGCGCTCAAACGATAACGGTGTTACATTTCCAACAACTGTAACAACACTAACACTAACAACTGGTAATAGAATTGTTACTAGTACTCCAACAACTGCACTTGCAGTTGGCGATCTATTAAGGTTGGATATAAGTTCTGTTAATAGTGCTGCAGATTGGAACGTTCAATTAAAGGCAGGCTAATATGACACCACTAGGCGATAAAATAAATGAAGTTATTACTTTGGCACTTCAAACGCCAGAAGGTTATGCTGTGTGGCGTGGACTTATATTAAATGAAGAATGGAAAATTTCTGTTACCTATGATGGCTGGGAAGATAAGTTTACTATTTTGGCAAAACGCAGAGATGCATTAATAGATCCACGAGAATAATATGGCTTTAAGAACAAAAACCATTGAATATGCATTTCCATTTTCTACAGCTTCGGTAGCTACCGCCACTGCTAGAGATTTTACCAATATTACGCTGTACATACCAGAAGCATCACCTACTTTTAGAAGTGTAATATTGGAGTGTACAGCTGCAGACAACGTAACAACTGCAGCTAATACTACAGTAGTTTTGATGGGAATTAGCTTAGGTGCGGTAGGCAGAAATGATGCTACAGTTACGCAAACAATATCTAACTCAGGCGAAAATTACAGTGTAATATTTACCAGAGACGTTACCAGTTATTTTACCACTAACTGGACTGGTACTAGTATGGATTGTGGAGCCAGACTTACCCTAACAGGACCCTCAACCAATAATGCTACGGCAAAGCTAATAATTACATATGAATACGAAGATAGTACAGCAACTACCAGAATCAAAACTGTTAAGATTCCAGTAGAAGGTAATAACGGCAACTTAACTACTACCCTAACAAACTTAGGTGGAGTAGCCAATCAATTTCCTGCACTGGATACTTTTCTGCCAGAAAGCAGCAAGGTCTACAGAAATATATTTTTTGAAACCTATGGGCATACCAACGCTACCAGCGATGTTAACGGTGTTATACTTAGCCTACGACTAGACGATACCAATACTTTAAACAGTGCAATCTACGAAGACACACTGCTAACAGATCGCTGGATTAAACGCATAGATAACTTAACTGGTATTGCAACTGATAATGCACACAATGTACAGGCTGCTGTAGACAATACTGGTTCCAACTTTCCGTGTTTAAGCGGTGTTATTGTGGTTACCTATGAGTATGACCACAGCGCTTCTACTACAATAATGAATTCTATACAGCTGCCTATTATTGATGAAGCTGGATTTGCCGGTGGTAGTACTTCAGCAAATCAAAGCAGATTTCAGCGAAATATTTACATACAAGAACCAGGCACTATTACTCTGCAACAATCTGCGGTAATGATGACTTATAGTGATACCGGTGGTATTGGTGTTATTTTAAATACCGGTTTTCAAGCAGCCAGAACTTACACACAGCCTGCAAGTGTAAGATCCGGTTGCATGACAATAATGCGTAGAATAGATTCTGGTAGCTCAGGTGGTGTAGCCGGCATTGAATTAGCACGTGGTAGTAATACTTTAACCGTAGATTACTATTCTAATTCTGCAGTTACTGGTAGTCTTGGTACAAATTTTAGTGCACTGCTGTTTTTAAACTATACCAGTGGCAAAGCTGCAGCAGGAGATGGTGCTCATAACCATACTACACAATGGATTAGCAGGCCGCATGCAACCGGCAACGCTGTAAACAAGTTAACATATACGCCCAGTACTACTCCAACTATACCAGAAAGCATGTATTGGCTTACCAACAGTGGATTTGAAATATACTTGCAAACCAGTGGCACTGGTAGCAGTAACTTGGGTTTAACATACTCGGCTCAAGTTAATAGTAATGAAGGTCAGGGTGCAGGCTGGCTGGATATTTATAGTAGTTTTTATTTAAGTGATGCAGAAGTAGGACCCAATGTGGTATACTGCAGAAGCCGTAGCTTGTTCAAGCGCTGGCCCAACGACACTGACACAGAGCGCCTTAATATAGAAACCAGCAGAAGTTTTAGATTTGACTCTACTGTTGCTAGTGCCACATTTTGGCAAAGCAAGCAGTATATTACTTATCACAGTATAACACAGCCTATTGGTGGTACACTTAGTGGTGTTGCGGTTGATACCGAAGTTGCATTAAAAGCATATAATGCTTTTACTGGTCAGCTTGTTGGTTCGGCTATCAGAATAGGTAATGGCACCTACAGTATTGACTGGATAGACGATACGGAACCAGTATATGTAGTTGCCGAAGATGCTACTGGGCCAATAGGTGTTAGTCAACAAGCAGTTGCAGGCTCCACTTTTAATATTGATGTAAGTGGCGGAGGTGCTCCGGTTAGTGGTCCAACTTATTATGCATATAGTTAAGGTGTAACATGTCACTTACCAAAGTACCCACAAATCTGGTACAACAACGTACCAACACAATAGCTAGTGCTGCAACTGTAACTCCCAGCGCCAACTTATCAGATGTGTATGAAGTTACAGCTTTAGCCGAGGCTTGTACTATTGCAGCACCTAGTGGCACACCACAACCCAATCAAAAACTGTTGATTAAACTGCACGACAATGGCACGGCACAAACACTAACCTGGAATGCAATTTATAGACCTTTTGGTACTATAACCCTACCAACAGTAACAACTGTAAATAAAACATATTATATTGGATGTATCTATAACACAGCAGATACAAAGTGGGATGTTATAGCTCTAATACTACAGGCTTAATTATGGAATTAACCAAACAAGAATTTATTGATAGACTAACACCACAAGAGTTTATAAGCATTATTTCTGCTGCAAAAACTGACGTAGAAGTAGAAGCCTGGCTTTTTAGATTTAATAATCTTACTAGTACAATTAATACCTTAGATCCTCGCACACTGCAAGGGCTAGGGTTGTTGGTAACTAAGAATATTATAACGCAGTCTAGACTAGAACAAATATCAGGTTCGGCATGGAATGGCTGGCATGTAGGACAAATAGTACGGGTACTAGCACCTTTTGATTCCAGCTATCCTGACACATATCCTATTCAGGGATTTGATCCGGATAATCAAGTTATACTTGTTGCAGATAGCCGATTTTCAGAACAGTATGTGGAGGCAGCATAATGGCTATTACTTCAGTTGATGGGCTTATTGCAGGCTGTCAGCCAATGCATTATATTGCTAAGACAAATGCCACAGTTTCGCAAGTTAGACTTTTTAGCCCTTTTTATCTTGCAGGCATTCCTTGTGCAGCTGTTGCACCTACGCCAGGTATGTCTGGTGAACCACTAACTTCTTATGCAGGACAGATTCCTTTTACAAATCCTTCTGCAGGCCAAAATACTTACGTTGCAAGATTTACTATAGCAAACTCTAATGTTTCTGGGGCTTTTACTCTTATAGACAGACTATGGCATAATAGTGGAATTGATGTAACTCAGTTTAATAATCCACAACCTGTTAATTCCGTGCCTTTTCCTGAACGAGATCAAAACGGCTCTGCAAATGGAACCGGAGTTTTAATAGGTGTTGAAGTGTCTTCTGCTACAGGTGCTGGGACTCCTTCAATGACGATAACCTATACAAACAGCCAAGGCGAGCCTGGCAGAACCGGAACTACAGGAACTATGGCTGCTACAGCTGGAGTGGGATCTTTTTGGCCATTTTCACTTCAAGCCGGAGACGTTGGTGTAAGATCGATTCAATCAGTACAAATGAGTGCAACTTGGACAAGCGGTACGGTACATTTGGTAGCATATAGAACACTATTAACTATATCTACAATATCGGGTGGTGGAACTGCATATGCTGATGCACTAACAGGCGGCATGCCTAGACTTTTTAATAACTCGGTACCCTCATTTCTGCTATTTCCGTCTGGTTCAGCAAGTGGCACAGGATTTTTCGGCTCATTGACGTACGCCCAGGGCTAATAATGGCTATTACTACCTTGCAAGCTGCAATCAGTGGAGTATTACCATCTAGGCCAATATGTAAGATTAACCTAAATTCTGCTAGTGCTATTCCTCCACGATGCACATTTTCTAATGGCGGTTTTCCGGGCAGCGGTTCAATATCGACTGCAACCAACGGTGCTGTACTTACTAATACCAGTCCAGGAGCTCTACCATTTAACAATCCAGCAACTGGGCAAAATACCTACTTGGCAAACATAAAGTGGCCAGCTTCTACACTTGACAGAACAATATTTTTAGTAGATTTTTTGTGGAATAAGCAAATAAATAATACATCTATACTTCCGCAAAGCATAGACTCAATACCATTTCCAGCTAGAGATAGAAATGGTACTAGTAATGGAGATGGTGTATATATTGGAGTATATTCTTTTTCTTCAAACGGTACTCAGACTGCTATTAAAATTTCGTATACTAATTCTGTTGGAGTTTCTGGTAAAGAAGGTAATCTGGTATGGCAATCTACACCGAATGGCGGAGTTTTTATGCCTTTTTCACTGGACTCAGGTGACTTGGGTGTTAGATCAGTGCAAAGCGTCACACTATCAGCTTCGGCAGGTAGTGCATCACTTGCTTTAGTTGCTTTTAGACCTGTTGCATCTATTAATGGTTATAGTTCAAAAACATTAGAACCAATTGGAAATGTTATTTCATTAGGTTTTCCTAGGATTTATGATGGTTCTTATTTAACCTTTTTATATCATGCTGTAGTTGCTGGTATATCAGGCACAGTGTTTGGAACTGTAGACTACACGCAAGGATAATTATGGCTATTACTACACTTCAACAAGTAGTTAATGGAATATTACCGTCCAGACCTACCGGTAAAATTGGTTTAAATGATGCCCAAACTATTCCACCAAGATGTAGCTTTGCAGGAGGCAGCGCTGGTTTCCCTACCGCTGGTGGGTATTCTGGTGCGGCCGGCGGCGCTGCGCTTACCAATACCAGTCCAGGAGCACTGCCTTTTAATAATCCAACAACTGGACAAAATACCTACGTGGCAAGGATGAAGTGGCCACACTTTATTGGTATTAGAACAATATTTTTAGTAGATTTGTTGTGGAGTAAAACTATTAGTGCTACGTCTATACTTCCGCAAGGCATAGACTCAATACCATTTCCAGCTAGAGATAGAAATGGTACTAGTAATGGAGATGGTGTATATATTGCTATACATTCTTATTCTTCAAATGGTAGCGGTGTAGATGCCTTAATTTCGTATACTAATTCTGTTGGAGTTTCAGGCAGAGCTGGAAATATGATATGGCAAAATATAAGTGCTCAAAGTGGTGTTTTTATGCCTTTTTCATTGGCCGAAGGTGACTTGGGTGTTAGATCAGTGCAAAGCGTCACACTATCAGCTGCAGCAGGCAGTGCATCACTTGCTTTAGTTGCTTTTAGACCAATTACATCTATTTTTAGTTATGAGACAAATACCTTAGAACAGCTGGGGGACGCAGTATCGTTTGCAATGCCCAGACTATATGACAGCTCATGCTTGACACTTATGTACCACGGCCCAAGTACCATAACTCCTAATCATGGTATAATAGAGTTTACACAAGGATAAAAACTATGAACGGGTTAGGGTCTTATCCATTAAATTCTATCTGGAATTACAGTGGATTTAATATATACACTGGTATTATTCAAAGTGGTGATGTAGACGCGGCCGAACAAACAACATTTAGTAGTTGGTTTTTTGGGCAGCAAGAGCAGCAACAAGTACCGTTAGATACTAATAAATTTTTTATATTTTTCTTTGGATAAACCATGGTATTAGAAACACTATTTGGCGGAGTATTTGGTGGCATATTGCGTCTTGCTCCTGAAATACTCAAGCTCTTGGACCGCAAATCAGAACGCCAACACGAGTTAAACCTGTTAGAACGTGAAATGAGTTTTGCCGAGAAAAAGGCCGAGCTGAATTTGCGTGAGTCGGAGACCAAACTTACACTGGCCGAAGTAGATGCCATGAGCATGGCATTTCGTGAACAAGCTGAAACTGCTAAGTCTGCTGGTTGGTTTGTAGCTGCGGTATCGGCACTGGTACGGCCCATTATTACTTATATTTTTGCGGGTATCTACTTACTGGTAAAAGTGGCGGCCTATACCATTGCTGTTGAACAAGGCGGAATGTGGAATCATGTGCTCACAGAGATTTGGTCTGCACAAGACATGGCTGTGCTAAACATGATTTTAACTTTCTGGTTTGTAGGTCGTGTATATGAACGAACTGGCAGTAAGTAAAGCATTAGAAGTAGCTGTACCACTGTGTCAGCATTTTGAAGGTTTTAGCTCAAAACCTTATATATGTCCAGCAGGCTATCCAACTATTGGCTACGGTACTGTCTATAAACCAGATGGTACCAAAGTCACCATGGAACACCCAGCTATCAGCAAACAAACTGCTGAAGCCTGGTTGGTAACAGAGTTAAAAAATAAGTACATGTTAGGAGTAATGGTTGCAAGCCCAATACTGCTGCAGTATCCACAAGCACTGGGAGCCCTTGCAGATTTTGCATATAACCTTGGTGTAGCACGCTATCGCAGTTCGACCCTAAAGCGCAGAATTGATGCACAGCAGTGGGCTGAAGCCAAGTTGGAACTAAACAAATGGGTAATGGGCGCCGGCCGCCGGCTGCCAGGCTTAGTCAGACGCAGACAAGCCGAGGCCGTATACCTACCTCAAGGAGTCGCATGAGATCTTCTGGCAAAAAACAACGTAACGATTATACTGTGCAGTTTCGTGAAGTACGAGCACTAAATTATATTCAACAAAGTTACTTGGATGCTATTGCGTCAAAATCAATTGTTTTTGGTATAGGCAGTGCTGGTACAGGCAAAACTTTTGTGGCAGCTAGTTATGCTGCACAACAGCTGTACTACCGTAAAATACAAAAAATCATTATTACCAGACCCAGCGTAGAAACAGGTCGTGGTATGGGATTTTTACCAGGCGAACTGGACGAAAAGTACGCACCGTATTTACAGCCTTTTGAAAGTGTATTTACACACTGCTTAGGTACAGGATTTTATCAGTATGCTTTAAAATCCGGTACTATTGACCCCAAACCAATTGGTTTTATGCGTGGCAGTAATTTTGAAGATTCAATAGTGCTGGTAGACGAGGCACAAAATCTTACAAAAACTGAGTTGAAAATGTTGTTAACCAGAATAGGTAAAAACTGTACCATTGTGTTAAGCGGCGATCCCAAACAAGTAGATATTCCCAACAGCGGCTTGCTGGATGCAGTGCAGCGATTGGAGCCACTGAACTCGGTAGCAGTGGTACGTTTTTTAGACAGTGATATAGTACGCAGTGAAATGTGTAAACAAGTCATACTAGCGTATAATGATTAAGGAGAACTTATGGCTAAGACATACAAGCCCACTTCGGGTATGGCCAGTGCTGCAAAACGCGCACTGGCTTGGAAAGCCGATGGCAAACCCGGAGGTACACTGGTAGGTTTGGCCAGGGCTAACCAATTAAAAGATCGTGAACCACTAAGCGCAAGCACAGTGCTCAGAATGTACAGCTTTTTTAGCCGTCATGAAGTAGACAAGCAGGCAACAGGATTTAATAGTGGTGAAGAAGGCTTTCCTACTAAAGGTCGTGTTGCTTGGGATTTATGGGGCGGTGATGGTGGCTATAGCTGGAGTACTGCCAAGCGCAATCAAATCATGCGCGAGCGCGAAAGCAAAGCCATTAAATTGCTAAATATTTCAAAAAGCATTGTGCCCGACATGTTGTTGCGTGTAGCTGCCCAAATGATTGAGGACTATGCCCGGGAGTATATTCCAGAGGACGATGTGGCATTTGGCCAGTACATGTATCATGCTCAGCTGCTACGCAATGGACACCTAGAAGTTTACTTACTAGACTTGCATCTTGTAGCAGAGGAATATCGTGATATTTTAGTGACTGTGTTTAGTGAACTTGACATAACAGAAGAAGGCGACGACAACGATACAGTAGATGATGACGAAGCCTAACAAGGAGATCATATGTCGGACCCAACAGGTTTTTTACTAGCAAAAGTTTCTAGTATGATAGGTGGTCTTTTTGGCGGATTTGCCATCCTGACTTTTATTAAACCCAAAACAGTTGCCGAAGCATTTATGCGTGGCGGCATGAGTGTTGGCAGCGCAATGGTGTTTGCCCAACCACTACTAGCTGCTGCTGGCATAGCGGATAATTGGGAAACTCAACTAATGTCTGGTTTTTGTGTGGGATTTTTAGCGTATACAGTATTAGGTATGATAGCTAATTTTCTTATAAAGAATCAAAACAAAGACATTGTACAAGTCATTAATCAAGTAAAAAAGGGTGGGGAATAGTGTGATTACTGCCACAATTGACTTCTTGTTAAGCATCCAGCTGCTAATAAATTTTTTAGCTTGCAGTACTGTATTTATGGGTGCTTTTTACATTGCACTACAAAACCGTAAGCTGCCTAGCTGGCATGTTACTCCGCTGTGGTACGTTGGCTTATCTGCAATGTTTGTTGCTATGAGTATTGTGCTACAAGGTATGTTTGGCAGAGATTTTGAGCTGAGTTATGCCCAAGTAGGTATTCTAGGCGAAACCGCCCTAAATTTAAGTCTAGCCGGTATCGCATTAATTATGATGATTGGTACTATACGTCAAGACTTACGTCAGCGAAAAAACCGCAAATAAAAAAAGCCCTGTAATCTGTTAAGGATTACAGGGCTTTTTTGTTATTCTACTTCATCTTCTAGTTTTTGTTCGCGTGCTTGTTCTTGCAGTTTTTTAGTTAGTGGGTTGGCAATTTTAGCTGGAAGCTCTTGTAGTGCTAATATAATATAACTAGCCTCTTGTTCTGTTACTTGAAATGTGTAATTCATTTTACAGGACAAGCACCGGTTAAACATTCATCATCTAGGATTTGATCAAAACTATTTGCACCTTCTAAATCCACTGGTTTTAAGTCTTGAACATAATTACGATAAGTTTGTTCATCAACTACTTCTTGTGGAAGGTATAGGTAGCCTAAGTCTTGAGCAGTCTTAGTGGGATCGCTGCGGTAGATAAAGCTAACACCTACATAGCAGTCCCAGTTATTTAGTAGCCAATTGATAATGCTGTGTACTTCACTGGGATCATAGCTGATTGTTACTGATGTATTTTGTTGCGTCCAGCTAGTTTGGATCAGTTTATAACGCTCCAGCTGTTGCACCGCAGTTTCTAAATTGACTTCTTTGCCGTTAACCTTGTCAAAAGGCACACCTTCCCAAGCCACTGGAAAAGTTACCAGTACGCCACTGTCGTCTGTGGGATGGTTGAAAACACGATAATTAGCTGCTTTTAGCTTTTCAATAACAGGATCGTACTTGCTGAACTGAACATTGTTGAAAATGTACTTGCCCAGGGGTTTGTGAACGCCTTCAGTAGTATCCATAATCTTGCTCAATGTACCGCTAGGCTTAACGCAAGTAACATTTTTGGGTCTTGGCAAACCAAGCTCATCGGCCATACCAATAGCTGCTGCAGTTGCGGTACGCTTTAAGTACTCGTAGTCATAACCAGTCATGTCAGGACGTTTGGCGATGCCTGTTAAACCAACTCCGCAAAGTCGTAAGAAGTAGTTGTTAAGATGCCAAGATTCTTGCAAGATACCGTCTTGCAGATCTACGCAAGTTTGACGATAGTTGGCTCTGGCAGCCAAACGGATGGCCTCATGCAATCCTGCTGTATCGCCTTTAAACTTGGCAATGTCAGTTTCGGTTAAGTTACAAAACGACTTGTTGCCCAACAAGATTT
>Ga0255098_1000256_pt1 | contig 16300 bp, 18 predicted proteins | sample Colum_Atlam_RepC_2_FD_188440 | JGI IMG/M metagenome (GOLD analysis project Ga0255098, IMG submission 188440) | Freshwater microbial communities from Columbia River, Oregon, United States - Colum_Atlam_RepC_8d | ecosystem: Environmental > Aquatic > Freshwater > River | place: USA: Oregon... | reverse complement strand
TTAAAAAAGTTAAAAATATGGAATGAAGTAAAATCAGTGCCGTCCGGCATAATTTCATAGACCAAAAATTGCCCCGGGCGCTTGAGTAGGCTTTTTCCAGCGGCAGCCAGGCGGAACGACGCTAGCAACAAGGAATTGCCGGGTTTGATCTGCTCTGATTTTTCGTAGCAACTCCCAGAGAGTTCCCGAGTAGGCCGTAACTAATTTTTTCAACTGCAGGAGGAGCTGGACCAATACTGCAATTGCCAGTTGAGTTTTCACTGAATTCGCATTCTTGACTGCAAGGTAGCGGATATCTAAGTGACCTTTGAGCCAGCGAAAAAGAAGTTCTACGGCCCATCTTTTTTTGTAGATCGCAGCTATGGCCTTGGCGGAGGCCTTCAGATCGGAGGTGACAAAGTGAAACACTTTCTTACTGACAGGATCTCGATAGATAATGTGTCTTAACTGTGTCACTTCTAGACGTTCTTTGTGTACGTGAAATTGGGGGGCACTTGGAACATAGAATCCATCCCATAGGACTCCGTCCTGATTCTCACTCTCCTTCAGAACCTTTATTTGTATTTTGCGGGTTCTGCTGCACTCTTTTAGGCGGGTGACGAAGTGAGAGCCCGCATCGATAATGTTCAGCCAAAATTCCACATCGTTGTAGGCGCGGTCAAATACGTAGGTTTTTCCAGGCAAGAGACGAAGCTGCAAACTCACCGGTGAATCATGCTTGCGGGCGCCAGTAATTTTAAAATCATCAATCCATTCACCATTGACGTTGAATACCACGTGCAATTTGCATCCAGCCTTATGACCTACAGAATTTTTTGGCTGCCACCCGGGCAACGCAAAAAGGCCCCCATGGACCTGGCACTCAGTTGAATCAATGGCCATGATCTCGCGGATGGCTCTTGTGACTCTTCTGTTCTGAGTTCTCCCTTGAATTTCTTTGAGAACAAGATCGCAAAGATCTTGGAAGAAGCCATGGAAGCGGGTATCAAGTGCGTCTCCAAAAGTCGACTTAGGAATCTGCAGAGCCTCTTCAACTTCTCGGAACGATGTCAACCGCAAGGTCAGACACGTGACCAAGGCACAGGTGAACTCCCATGTGGACAATGAACGGACTCCTTTATCCATTTGGTGTTTGGCCACTAGTGCGTCAAAACTATTGCGATCAATAAGTTGAAAAAGCGAACAATCCCTGAGATGTTTTGCCATGAGTTGCCTTCCCCCGTGCGGCGCTCTTTAGTGTTTAGCAACCAAAGAAAATCGCACTTTGTGGTGGAAGGCAATTTATTGAAATTGTGCTGAATTCTGATATTGCTCCTTGTTAAATCCTTATTAGGAGCAAATAGGCGAATTAAAAGATCCCGAAATTAGCTCCAGGTAAGGCGACTGGATGACAAGACCTTAAGAAATTATGCCGGACGGCACTGAAGTAAAATGTTAGTTTTTTTAAGTTTATTATTCTTATAAAGTTTTTATTGAGAGATAAGAGTTATGTGTCAAAAATATGATGGTTTTGTTTGTTTAAAGTAGTACTTACTCGAGTTGACTTGATTGGTTATATTTTAATCATGTATAGTGGATGAATGGGTAACCCTTCTCTATGGAGTATTCCGGAAGTTCTTAAGTTTTTTATACCTCGAATTTTGCTTGCCATCGTTTGTGGTGGTTTGATTGGATTTGAGCGTGAAATGAAGAACAAGCCTGCCGGTATTAAGACGAATATGCTCATCTGTGTTGGCGCTTCACTTTATACGGCAATTTCAATTCTTGTCTCTGCAAGTCTTGCTGAAAGTGGGCATTTTGGAGATCCGGCTCGAATTTCTGCGCAAATCGTTTCTGGTATTGGCTTCTTGGGTGGGGGAACAATCATTCAGTCTCGGGGGACTATTTCTGGTCTAACAACTGCGGCAACTATCTGGGTGGTTTCTGCTATTGGTGTTTGTCTGGGTATGGGCTACTTTAGTGTAGCAGTGTTTGCATCAGTTTTAGTGATTATTGTATTGGTAATGACGACTGCCTTTGAGGACCGGGTGTTTGGCCGTTCTGTGACATTTGAATGTGAGATTATTGCAGAGGATCCTCTTGGGCAGGTGAGGCAGGCAATACATCAGGCGATGATACAGAATGAACTTAATGTGGATGATTTTGATATTAAGAGTAGGGGAAGAAATAGTATCATGACCATTCAGTATAGCGGTCAGAGAAATGATCAGAAGAAGTTCATTTTAGATATCTGGAATATTCCTGGAATTAAAGAAATTCGAAATGTTTAAAATAAAAGATCTCCCTTTCTAGAATCATTCAATTAAGGGGAGGGTCTTAGCATAATAAATCTCTATTTTCTTTTCCTGGTCTGAATCGTGGCACAGCTATTGCTGGTTTCTTGATTTCCTTGCCAGTTTGAGGATTTCTTCCTACTGCTCTCCTTTTTGACTGTGTGAAGGTTTCAAGGCCTACTAGTGTGATATCTTCCCTCTTTTTAACGCTCTTTGTAATGAGGTCAAAGCTCACGGTGAGTGCATTTTCAATAGCTGCCTTAGTAAGTTGGGTATGTTTCGCATTGGATTCAACGGGTTGGGATTTATTTATTCTTGCCTCCACAGTTGATGCAAAATTAATGCGGATTGGCAAACAAGTCGTCATGATCAGGGGAAGAGCACCCTTTATGTCTGAGTGAGTCAAAACTCCTACTCTGTGAGTTTTTGAAAATTCGTGTATCATAAATAGAAAGGGGGGTGTGAAAGTGGATTTCGAATCTCCCTAAAGGAATGTACCTGATATGAATTTAACTCCTGTTCCTTCTCAACTCTATCGCATTAAAGCCATTCACATTGCTGAAAAGCTTAAACTCAAGGACCTTAGGGAGAAGTTTAGTAGGCCTGCAAGTGAGTTTTCTAATTACGAGATGATTGTTAGGTACTCAGCTGACTCCTACTTATTTGTTTATAATTATGGTTCTGTAGTGTTTTTCAATGTTCCGGAAGATCTACAGGAGAGAGAGCTAAGTACCATTCAAGAGTATAGAGTCCCATCAGAGGCAGGCAGGGCTACGGATGTTTTTCTTCTTGAAGTGCCTGAGGTTCTGCAGTCTAGTCAGGTAGCTCCTTTTGCTATAACTTCTCAAAGTAAGGTATTTTTTGATCGAGTCGTTGTTCACTCGTTGTCTTATGAGATTATAAAAATTGTCTGCATGCTGTTGGCCGAGAGCACTGCTCTTGAGTATTATGAGGTGCTCATTGAGGATCTATTACTGAGGATGAATAAGTACTCTAAGACTCTCAAGCGACAGGGCAAGATGCTCGAGAGCACTGAGGATTTGATTAAGTTCATCGGATTGTGTTTAGATACGAAGCAGGAAATCATCTCTAATCTTTACATCGTAGATTCCCCGGATGAGACTTGGGAAAATGTCGAGCTTGATCGAATGCACCAAGAGCTGAAGACGATGATGGAAATTGATGTCCGATACAGAGCGTTAGAATATAAGATTAAGATCATCCATGAAAGCGTAGATGTGATTGTAGATCTGTCGAAGTCTAAGCGAGAAACGTTGCTTGAGGTGATCATTATTCTTCTAATTACTTTTGAGATTATACTTTCGATTATTAAGTGGCATTGAATCTAAATATTGATAAAATCCTTGCAAAAACACTGACCTGTCTTTAGCCTAAAAGATATAGGACAAGTAAGCCAAGAGGAGTTGAAAGATTATGACCAAAGCCGATCTGATCAATATTATTTCAGAGAAAGCTCATATGCAGCATAAGCAGGCTGAATCTGTAGTCAATCTTGTTTTTGATCTGATGTCAGATGCTTTAAAGAAGGATGAGCGCATCGAGATTCGGGGGTTTGGATCGTTTGTCAATCGAAGTTATGGCTCTTATCAGGGAAGAAATCCTAAGACAGGTCAGGTCGTTCAGGTACCTCCTAAGCGAGTGCCTTTCTTTAAGGTCGGTAAAGAGCTCAAAGAAATGGTGGATTTTACTGAAGAGGCATCTCAGTCAGAAAAATAAGGAAGTTTCTTCTGCTCGGCCAGTTCTTAAAAAAAGATGGGCATTTGAGTTGAGATTGCTAGTCGTGGCAATAAATTTATCTCTAGCCTTTATGCCAATAAAATGCGACTACAGCCAAACTGAGTAGGCATCGATAGGCTAAGTATTTTCCGATTCCTCTTTGCTGAACTTGTTTGAGAAAGCCGCCCACAATCAAGAGGCTTACGAAAAAAGTAATAACGAGAGCAACCCCAAAAGACAACCAACTCAGCTCGGGCGTTGGTGCCCCAGCATGAAAGTCTATCTCTTTTAATCCTAAAATAGCTCGTGTAGCTAGGATAGGAGTTAGAACAAAAAATGCATATTTTACGGCTGGCTCTCTTTTGTAGTTTAAAAAAAACGCTCCTAGAAGGATGCCAGAGAGTGGATCCCAACCTGGAAAAAGTGCTGTTGCTTGAGCTATACCTATTATGCTTGCATCTACCCAGTTCCAGTCGCACATGTTTTTGATCTTACGATTCCAGTAGTCAAAAAAAGCAAGAGGGAGTGCAACTCCTCCTAGAGTGCAAGCAACCCAAAGGGGTGTCCATTCAAATGATGAAGGGTGCTGGTTCAGATAGAGGGCAACAAAGGCCATAGGTGTGATGCTGAGTAAAATAAAAAGGGGGAGCCTTTCATCTGCAGTCATGGGTTTTCTACGAAAGATAATGACTTGTAGGAGGCAAGAAATCATACTTGCCCAGTCGTGTCGGAAGTAAAGAAATAAGGCAAAAAATGACCCTAACGAGAAGGCTGTTTGTAAGGCTAATTCGGGTCTTGGCCACTCAATGAGGTAGGATAAGATCATATCGTGAGCTTGGGCACTCAGAGGTAAAAACTCCGTTACCCCATGGATAATTGCATAGATGACAGCTTGAAACGTGGTCATAATTGCGATGTTAATTCAACGTTATTCAACTGCAAAGACAATTCGAAGTCGAACGCGAGCTGCAATCGGTTTTTTATTTTGCCGCGCAGGACGAAAACGCCATTTTTGTGCTGATTCAAGAGCGATGGCGTCTAGCTCATGGTTTTCGCTTGATGCAACTAAGCGTGGATTGGGTAGTCCTTCGGTTGTGACATAAAAATCAATAACAACATGAGTGTTGAGCTCATGGTCTTTGAGGTGATTAGGAATGACGGGTAGGGGAGCAATGACGGCAATAGGTCCATGATCTTCATCTATAGGAGAGCCGTCTTCAGTCTGATTGTGTTCATCAAGATCAACTTGACCGGGTTGTGAGGGTTTTCCTTGGTTTGGGGTTTTGCTTAGGGCCAATTCTTTTTGTAGTGGAGCTTTAACAATGGGTTTTTCTTCAACGAGATGAGCTTTTTGCGGAAGGTGAAAAATATCAGCCTCGATGTATTGAGATTCCTCTTTTTTAAGAAGAGACTGAGAAGAGTTTTTTGAGTGACTTGCATCATGACTCATAAGCCAGAATGTGAAGAGCTCCACAGCAATAGCCAGTAAGAAGGACACAGTGAGTGTCTTTGTGCTTTTCTCTCTGACGGAAGCCCAGTTCATCTTGCTCATTTTTTAGAGGGTGCTCCTGTAGCTTCTGAGGCAAGGGCAAATTTGCGTACGCCGATTTTTTTTGCCTGATCCATAGCTTGCACAACTCGGCCATACTCAATACCCTCATCAGCATTCACAACAACTATATCCTGTGGCTTTTCTCTCATTTCATAAGCAAGCTGATTTCCTAAGGTCTCTAAGGTGACAGGCGTTTTATTGATAAACATGGAGCCATTTTTTTTGACTGTCAGGATCACATTTTGTTTTAAGGCCTGAGGAGAGCTTGATGTCTTGGGTAAAGCTACAGGTAAACTGTTGATTCGAGTCATTGCCATTGAGGAGATCATGAAAAAAACGAGGAGAAAAAAGATCACATCGATCATTGGAATGATCTCAATTCTAGCTCGCTTAACAGGACGCTGGCGGATTTTCATGGACTTCCTTTTTTCTGGCTTCTGTCCAGGCCTAATCGAAGTTCCACAAGTCTGGATGCTACAGACTCAACATCATAGATATAGACTTTGATCTTAGCTGTAAGGTAGTTGTAAGCCACAAGGCAAATCAGAGCAATAATCAGTCCTGTTGCAGTAGCAATTAAGGCTTCAGCAACACCGCCAGTGATAGCATTAGGCTCATTCACGCCTTTTTCGGAAAGCACCTCAAAAGAGGCCATCATTCCAGTAATGGTTCCTAGAAGTCCCATGAGCGGGGCAGCTGTGATCACGGTGTCAATGACCTCAACTCGTTTTTCAAGGAGAGGCATCCAAGCTTCTGCTTGGTTTTTCATGGAAAGTTCCATTTCCTCTAGCGGATTTTCAATGTGTTCAATTCCAGAAAGGATCACTCCAGAAACAGGAGTGGTCTTAGATTGACAGAGTATTTGCGCTTGCTCAAATCGTCTGAGTCGAATCAGTTCAAAAACTTGAAGGGTCCACTCTTGAGAAGTAGCGTATGTTTGATGAAAAGCATATATTCTTTCGAAAATGATCGTCAGGGCAATGAGTGCTCCCAATAGCATGGGGTACATCATGAATCCGCCCCGAGAGATCAATTGAAAAACTGAAGTAAGAGACTGCATAGAACTCCTTAATCCAATGGGCTGTTCTTTTTTTAGTCGGAATAGAGTCCGATTGCAATGGTCTTTTAAATATTGAGAGTCATTTTCAAAATGACCCATGCAACACGAGTGAAGGATAAAGGTTGAAGATATGGAATCCTATGGAATTCATTGGTTTAGACGGGATCTAAGACTGCAAGGAAACCTGGCGCTGGACTGGAGTTTTCAGAGGCATAAAGGCAGAGTTTTAGGAGTATTTTGCTTTGATTCCAACTTTTTGTCCCGGGATGACTTCTCAGTCAATCGATTCGCTTTTTTCTTAGAAACTCTCGACACTCTTAAACAGGAGCTCCAGGCTCGCGGGGGAGACCTCAAGGTCATGGATTGTATGCCTGGGCGAGCCTTTGATCAGCTCCTGCAAATCCTTAGGCAGAATCAAAAGGTCTTACCTTCAACTGTCAGCTGGAGTAGGGACTATGAGCCGTTTGCTCGTCAAAGAGATCAAAAGATGGAAGTTCTCCTCACTCAGAAATGGGGTATACAAGTTCAAACAGAAAGGGATCATTTGCTCCTTGAACCTTGGGAGGTCCTCAAGGACTCAGCCTCCTCTTCTTCTTCCTATTATCAAGTGTACACTCCTTTTTCTAAGCGCTGGTTTGAAGCTTTTCACTCACCAAAAATTCAGGAGAGGATGGATTCTCAAAACCAAGCCCTTTCTTCTTTGCAGAGATTTGCATTGAGTTGGAAGGACCTTTTAGGTGCTGAACTCAATTGCCACGATCTGCTAAAAGATGCTTTGAGTGAGATGAAGAGGAAGACTCATGCTCAGGTTTCAATTTCCATTCCCAAAGCCGGACCCTCCGAGGCTATCAGAGTGTTGAAAGAATTTAAAAATAAGCTTGAGTCCTACTCCTCTGATCGAGACATACCCTCGATTGAAGGAACCTCACGCTTATCAATGTTTCTTAAGAACGGTAGTCTATCTGTCAGTCAAATCATCCGTGAGCTTGATCTCTCTCAAGCAAAGTTTAAATCCGATTCCGGTGAGACTCGGTTTTTAAAAGAGTTGGTCTGGAGGGAGTTTTACTACTCCATTCTCTATCACTGTCCGCGTGTTGAAAAAGAAGCTTTTATTGAGAGGTATAACGACATCGTTTGGGAAAATCGTGATGACTATTTTGAGGCTTGGAAAGAGGGTAAAACAGGCTATCCAATTGTTGATGCAGGTATGAGGCAACTGAAGCAGACAGGCTGGATGCACAATCGAGTGAGAATGATTGTAGCTTCTTTTCTTACCAAGGACTTACTCGTTTCCTGGCAGTGGGGTGAAAACTATTTCATGAAGGCTTTATTGGATGGAGATTTGGCTCCAAACAACGGAGGTTGGCAATGGGCTGCCTCCACCGGGTGTGATCCGCAACCGTACTTCCGCATTTTTAATCCTACCTTACAAGGTAAAAAATTTGATCCCGAAGGAGTTTATGTTCGCCATTGGCTACCTGAGCTCAAGCATGTGTCTGACCAAAAGATTCATGAGCCCAGAAATCCAATTGTGGTCCATGAAGAGCGCAGAATAAAAGCTATGGCACTGTATAAGAAATAACGGTTGAGTTCGCAGCACACACTCAGTTATTTTGAGATGGATTAAGTAATTCGGTACGCTCCCCTGTGGCAGCCTGAAGCTTCACGGTGTCTAGCTTGATTGTGAACTTTTGATGGTCCCTCATTCGTTGAGCGTCTTCATAGGTAGTCATGGATTGAAGAACTTCAAGGTTTGTGACTAAGCCATTCCTGTAGTACCTGAGCTGGGTATCGTAATTCTTTTTCGCACTTTCAACGAGCTCTCCAAGTTTGATAAGTTGTTGGTTGTCCGCGACCAATAAATGATAAAGGGTTCTAATTTCCTGTTCTGCGTTACGATGGGTTTGTGAAAGTATGAGTTCATATTGCCTAGCTATTGAGCGTGCCTGCCGTACTTGGGATTGAATGACTCCTCCTTGAAATATAGGAAAGCTGATTGCAAGCTGTAAGTCCCACTGAATATTGGAGAGCACTCCGGGTCGGTTGAAGTAATAATTTCCCAGGAGATCGGCTGAAGGAAGATGGCTTCCCCAGGCAATCGGAGAGAGTTCCTCATTTGCTTTTAACTGAGCTAAGGCAAGTTGAATGTCAGCTCTCTGCTGAAGCTTTGCAAGATAGGTCTCAATGGCTGAGGGTGTGAGTAGAGGTGTTTCTAAGTCTTCCAGAGGAGCTTGTCTATCCCATCCTGTCAGAAATGTAAGAGTATCTTTAGCAATCTCATATTGACCTTTGGTTCCCTCAATTTGAGCCTCGATGGAGGCAATATTTGCTTTGAAGGTCAGTAAATCTGTAAGTTTGGCTCTTCCGATCTTAATAAACCCTTCTAGCTCCCTCAGTCTTTGGTGATTTAAGGTGAGTTGGTGCTCGTAATTCGAAAGATCTTGCTTGAGATTAAGTACATTATAGTAAGCTGTAGATACGTCAAAAAAGAGCTGTTTGGCTGAGTTGATTAGACTGAAGGTTTGTGCTTGAGTCAGGAGTTTTGTCTTTCTGAGTGTGGCATATTCACGAAACCCCCGAAAAATTGGTTGGCTAGCTGTAATTTTCATAAGGGTTTGAGTCGAGGGGTAAAAGGCGCTTGCGGTAGCAGAAGAGGGGTTGGGTTGTCTGAGTTGAGTCCAAATCCCATTAATGCTTGGGTAAAGTGCCCCTTGTGCTTGATTTTCGCCTTCCTGGGCCTGAAGTAATAGCTCTTTTTGAATCTCGATGGATTCAGCTCTTTTGAGTGCCGATAGATAGGCTTGAGAGAGTGTTTTAGGTGGAATTTCGGAGAGATTACTGCTCCATGCAGTTTGGGTTATAAAAAAAAATAAAAATAAATTGAATATGAATTTCATTGTAATTCCTTAGTGCATTCAAAACGAGTTTCAGAGTATTTAATTTCAACAGAATTCCTACCCAGAAAGTCTCCATTCTAATCGAGATGAATCATTTTATGAATCTCTCCTGCAAGATATTTTTTATTTAGATAGGTTACTCATTACGCTGCGTGTTATTAAGATTTTTCGCCAAAAAATGTGCTGAAAATATTTGATCAATTACCTACTTAACTGGATAATCAAAGTGGACAAGTACAGAGTTTTCTATCTTTTCTAAGAAGGCGAGATGTATGATCTTAGCTTCTCCTACTTTCTCAATCCTGATCATTTTTTACGTCTTTTCATTTTTTTTTATTCAAGTTACTCACGCAGATGTTGATGTATGTGATGTTCATCCTGTCGTTGTATTTTCTAGTTACGATGCAGCCTATGAGTCTAAAGGGATTTCTCGTTCAGAGTTTGATCGCTTTAAAAATGATGAGATTCAACGAAGGGCACAAGATCTTTGTGTTTCTCAGGGTTTTATTGGAGTAGGAGAGTATGAAACGAGCGCTGTTCAGAAGTCCATTTCTGGATATAGTTTATCTTCAGAAAATTGGTCGCCTACTCACAACAGGCTCTACCAAAGAAGAGGAAGAATCTATCCCAACACGGTATTAACTCATTGCTCTTGTATTGAAGATCTACCTGATGCCATACAGTGTGATCCACAAGTGGGGAGAAATTTGAATGGGCTAGATTCTATTTTCTACTCTGAATATCGAAAGACCGTGCGTCCCGTAATTAAAAAAGTGGCTCCCGATCTTAAACTTGCCGAAGATCTGATAGAGGAGAAAAAAGAGATTAAGCGTGCGATTCAAGTCTATCAAAGACTTCTCCAGTCATATCAGTCGAGACGGAACCTCACTAAGAAGGAAAAAAAAGTAGTTCAAAAGTTTAGATCAGAAATCTCTCAGTTGAGAGATCGATTAGAGAGTGTCTCTGATCAAATTCTGCAGAAAGAAAGTAAAGTAGCTCGAAAAAAAGTCAACCCACCCTATTCAGCGAGTCCTTCTGGTCGAGAAAGCGTTGCAGACTCTCGTCAAAGCGAAGTTCCTGTACCCGGCTACAGTGAAGCACTGGGTTTTGCAAATCTTGGAAATACTTGCTTTGCTAATTCAGTTCTTCATGCATTAAGTTCAGTACCTCAAATTGAAGAAATTTTAAGTCAAAAGAGTTCTCCATCTGATTCATTTTATAAAGAGAAAAACCGCTTAAAAGAAGGTTTGCTTGATCTATTTCAAAAAATGAAGACTAGAACAATGGAATTAAATTCTGGTCAGAGTCTATCAAAGATCAAAGAAGGATCTTATAGAAGTGAACTTAATCAGATTTTTGATGCATTAGAGGAATATCTGAGGAAGAAGAATGGCAATGGTGACCCATATGTCCTCACGGAGCAGGGAGAGGATTCCTCAGGTAGATCAGTGAGAATAAAAAAGTATTTAAGGCGTCACCAGATGGATGCAGATGAGTTTCTCAGGATTATTCTTGATTTGACGGGTTATCAACAGAAGGTCTCAGGATTAACGGCAGGTCAGAGAATTACCTTTAAGAGTGGAGAACAAAGAGAAACATTTGATACTGCATCCTCAAACACTCTAAGTCTTCCGATTAGTTCAGATCGTTTACACAGCGTTTCTGATGCTTTAAGAGGATACTTAAGTCCAGAAGAAATGACGGGGGATAATCAGATCAGAAATAGAGCCCATGTAAAAGAGGACTCGACTAAAAGGACCATACTTTCTCATGACTCCAGTCAAGGAGAGCTTAATCAGCTTTTTGTTCAACTCAAACGCTTTGACTATAACCCCTATACTGGTCAAACTGAGAGGCTTAAGAAGTCTATTGATGTAACTCAGGACATTCAAATTAATGTTCAAGATAAGACCAAAAGAGGCCAGTCTGCCAAAGTTAAGGAAGTTCAATACTCCTTTTATCCAGATACAGTTGTTGTGCATTTTGGAGATACTCCTTTTATTGGACACTACATTGCATATGGATATGAACCAGAATCTCAAACCTGGTTTGAATATGATGATTCTCGAGTAACACCGCTGAAGGGAGCTCGACTCAAGGAAGCCCTCAAGCTAATGAATGAAAATTCTTATCTTATTCTGTACAAGCGCAAAAAATAAATAAATTGGAGATCTTGCTACTAGTACTATTTTAGGTTTCTTTTTAGGTGACTTACCTAAATCATGTTCTCTATGTAAGTTTAAAAACCATAAAATCTTGACTACTGCTCAGAGAGAGCCGTTGGTTTGATGAAGGATAGAGCCTGCAGGCAAGACGTAAAGAGAAGGACTAAGCCTAGACCTGCCCAATAATCGAAGTTTTTAAGTCCAATCCCTATCATGATGATTGATGACAGAAAGATCAGAAGTGTTAAAACAAGTAGGGGGTAATTTCCTCTCAATTCAATTTTCATAACTTCTCCTGATTTTAATATAAGCTTATTCCTATTCAGGCTCTATGAGTTGAATGGATGTTTCTATTTACTTCAGCAGGAGTTGTGCCAACCTTAACGGCTCTTTATTGGGAGTTTAAACCAAGATAGGAGCTATTCAGTCTCAATTTTGTGTAAAAATGTCCCAAAAATATGTCATTTAGACTCTTTATGGTCTAATTTAATCAAGTCTATGGATTAAGTCTCCTAATTGAGGTGAGTCTACCCTTTTGTGCCGATGTTTGGGCTTTAACTCCCACTGTTTTTGTTGGTGGCAGAAATGAGAGTGTCTGAATCTAAGGAGCTCTGGTTGAGAAAAAGAATGATAGAGAGTGCCCACATCATCTGATGCATGACTTTCCCCTCCCAAAAGTTAACTTGAGTTATGCCATTGATGTGAAGGATGATCCAAGCACAAAAAAGAGCTAAAACAATATCACTTTCAATAAACAGTTTTTGATTGAGTTTACTTCGAATGAGGGTGTTACTTGTTTTGAAAATCCAAAAATTCCATAAACACCACACTAGGAATCCTATAAATCCAGTCCCTGCAATGACCTCAAGTGCATTATTATGTGCGTGACCGATAAATTTATTTTTTGCGTTGAGAGGATCTTTCTCCAAAAAATAATAGTAGGACATTTCCTGCGTTTTTCTAAAACCAATTCCCGAAAGAGGCCTCATATGAATAAATGCAATGTTCGCTTCCCATAAAGCAGTTCGCTCGTTCGTACCTCTTTGGTTAAAGAGTTTACTTTCGATGGTCGTCATGTTCAAGGTAGCTAGAACTAGAAAGGCCGTGATTACAGTCGATCCTAAAACTAAAAATAGTTTTCTGAATTTGGGTCTTATAGACCTAAAGGCAAGAACTAATAATCCACACGGCAAAGCAATCCAGAGCATTCTTGACCAAGTGAGAATTAGTGTTATCCCAAGGGTTACACTCGTTGCGCGGCAAATGAGTTTTATCTTTTGGTCTTTCAAGTGAGGAGATAAAGAGAGGACTAAGCTTACTAGGAACGGAAAGATCAGAATACTTGAAGACGAGAGGTGGTGACCGAAAAATAAGGTTGCATGAAAAAACTCGGGTTGAGAAGGTATAATCTGCTTTCTTGGAAATCCGGTAAAGAATTGAATGATTCCTAGAACTCCTAAAACCCCTCCAAATGAAAGCCAAGCTGTCAGTGCATTTTTGCGCTCTAAAGGTGATAGAGCCTTCAGTATTGAGGCTAAGAAAAAGGGTAGTACAAAGTACCAGAGCTTGCTACCGTCTTGCAGTAAATGCACTGTTGGTACATGTCCAGCTAATGTGATTGGTGCTAGCTTTGAAATGATTAAACTCAGTAAGCAAATCACAGTCAAGGCTAGAGATAAGATGGCAAATACTCCGTTGCTAGAGCTCAATTTAATGGTGTCTACTAAGTGTTTGGGTCTCCAGCCCGAGTAAAGTGCCAAAATGAACAAGATACCCACTCCAGTACTCATAGCTGCCATTGAGATCAGGGTAGAGCAGAGATAGAAGGTTAAACCCATGAAAAGCCACTTTGAATTGAGTTGTGTTCTTGTCATATGTATTAAACCTTTAGCATAAGTGTTTAGTTTGACCTATTAATTCTCCTTAAGGCTGGGTTTTAATTCTGAGTTGTGTTAGGAGCTTTTTATGCAAAAAAAAGAGTCTTTTTGGTTAAAAGGAATTAGCCATCTTGGGAGTATTCGCTGTGTCTATATTCAGGCAGAATCTCTCATTGATGATTTAAGGTCGATTCATGGACTGGATGTAGAATGTTCAGATGCCTTGGGTGAGGCGATGATCTCAGCTCTCATGGTGAGTTCTTTTTGCAAGCAAGGTGAGAGAGTTAATCTTACGATTCAAGGTGATGGGAGAATCAGGCAGGCCTTTGTTGATGCGGATTCTGTAGGGACTGTGAGAGCATATTTGCTCCCTGGTGATGTTGAGGAATCAGGTAAAAGTTTATGGGGTAGGGGGACTCTATCCGTATTACGAACTCAAGCTCTTGACGGGAAAAAACCCTATATTGGTACAATTCCATTGCTTTATGAAACCATGCATGAAAATTTAAGTGAATACTGGAGTCAAAGCGAGCAAATTGTGTCTGCTCTTGCTTTCTCAAAAAAAGCAAAAGCAGGCGTCCTGATTCAGGTTTTGGGGGGGGCGAGTGAGGAAGAGATAAATCAGGTGAGGCAAGTCGTTACTCCCTTGAGAGCTCATATTGATGAAATTTGTTCTTCAGCTGATCCTCTAAAAGAGTTAGGTCGATTTATTCATGGTAAGTCCTTTGCGCAGATTGAGAAAACAACTCTTGACCTAAAATGCTCCTGTTCTTTTGAAAAAGCTCAAAAAGCTTTATTGCTGGTAGGTGAACAAGAACTTCAGTCGATTTTAGATCATGAAGGATTCACTTCTATTCATTGCGATTTTTGTGTAAAAAACTACACCTTTGGCCTAGAGGCCATAGAGAAAATTTTGCAGCAGATCAGGGAAAAAAATCAATCCTAAAAAAATGAGTTTAGTTTGATTAGTTATTCTGTTTGATATATTTTTAGCTGAAGAATGACACACAAAAAAGAAATCCAAGTCTCTGTTGAGGTTGCTACTCAGGAAGTTCTTCAGGAAATGAGAAAGGCAGGGTTTAAAATTACTTCAAAACTTGAAGTGAAGGATCAATCCCAACCTTTTGTTTTAATTCGATCGCAATATCCAGAATCAGTGAGTAAGGTTCATCATCAAAATCCTTATGTAGATGGGGTGATTAAGTGTACAACCCTAGTGCGCGCATCCTCCAAAAGTACAGAAGTTGAGATGACTCGTTCCCATCGGGCTAATGATATGAGTGATCCAAGACTTAAGGCACTTTCAGTTCAGGTTGCTCAGTTGATTGAAAAGGTCATTAGCCAAATAGGGCAGGTGGGTCTTAAGGATCCTGCTGCAGTTGTTTGAGTACATTTGAAGGCTAGTGAATATTCAAGGGAGTTGTCTTAACTATAGGCTTATTTCTTTTGGTAACTGAGTCCTCTAATTGTTGGTTTAGCTTTGATTTGCAAGTTTTACAGAGCAGAGTTGAACTTTGAGGGTGATTAAATGTGTTTTTTTAAAATCGGGGATTGACAAAAGTAACGTAGAGTTGTTAGCACAAGATTTCTGTGTGGGCGTCTTAAGTATGAGGTGACGTACCCAAATGGCTAAGGGGACGGTTTGCAAAACCGTTTTGTATCGGTTCGAGTCCGATCGTCACCTCCAAATAAAACTTAGCCAAAAAATCAAAAAAACTAAATCACTGAAAATTAAAGAGAACGTGTAAATTCAAAGCCAAGATCCGAAAATTTCGGTTCATCTCGGTTCGTAGTGGGCAATTCAAAAACACAATCAAGAACAAGCATTTATGAGTTGTAGCAAATAGTTATTGGGGTTTCGATAACCGTAAGCCCTTCTTTTTAAAAGAGAAGCTTTGCAGTTGAACCCTTCGAGTCGAGCATTTGTAAGGCCACTTTGAAAGTCATTCAAGATTTCTTCCTTCCATTGCAGTAATGTTTTTCTCAATTTTCTGATTTCAGGCAAAAACGAAACACTCATATGGTCCATCATCTTTTTATAAGCGACATAAGCTCTTCCGTATCCCTTGATCCGATAGAATGAATGGAGTCTTTCTTTCTATTGATAAAGTTCGTGGAGTTTTGGATGATTCTTTAGGAACTGATGGAGAGCGAATCGTTCATTGTAGGTGAGATTTTTGTTACTCATGAGGAGAAGTTTCTTTGCTCTGGCATCAGTACGAGTCCCTGTGATTTCTTTACGGGCTTTGAAGAGGGCGGGAGTGAGTAATCTTAAAACATGAAAGACATCAGCAACTCTCTTGGCATTTGGGAAGTTTGTCTGGATGAAGTTTCTCTAGGGATCACACATATCCATGGTGACCCTCCTAACGTTTTCTCTTCCTGGGATGTGAGAGAGCTGAGTCTCAAGTTCTGCCTGAGACTTTCCTAAGACAGCTTGGAACATCTTTCCTTTATTGTGATTCACAATAGTAGTGACGAACTGAGTTTGACGAGTATACCTATTTTTGCCGTAAGAGTGCTCATCCATAGTACATCGTCGAACTTACCCGTCTTGACAGTTAGCTTCTGATTTTAAAGTCAATTGGAGTGTAGGGCTTGGATCCTGAGAGTAGGTCCTCAGTGATGTGCTTAAAGTATTCTCTGGGGTTAACTTGATTGAGTTTGCAAGTCTCTACCAAGGAAAAAAGAATAGCAGCCGTGAGAGCTCCTTGTTCTGAGTGAGTTCCATACCAGCAC
>Ga0255098_1000252_pt1 | contig 16388 bp, 9 predicted proteins | sample Colum_Atlam_RepC_2_FD_188440 | JGI IMG/M metagenome (GOLD analysis project Ga0255098, IMG submission 188440) | Freshwater microbial communities from Columbia River, Oregon, United States - Colum_Atlam_RepC_8d | ecosystem: Environmental > Aquatic > Freshwater > River | place: USA: Oregon... | reverse complement strand
ATTGTGCCCTGACTTGATTAACAGTCTGATCCCGTACAACGACGACTTGTTGCTGTTTGGCTGCGATTCGTCGCTGTGGATGATGCGCGGCGACCCGATGGCTGGCGGCGTGTTTGATCTCGTCAGCGATGTCACCGGCGTTGCGTTTGGCCGCTCGTGGGCCAAAGACCCCGAAGGCACGCTGTACTTCTTTGGTTCACGCGGCGGCGTGTACATGATGAAGCCAGGCGGCATCCCTGTGTCTATGACGCAACCGACTATTGAGCGGCGTTTGACCGAGGTCAACTTGTCGCAGTTCTATGTCGAGATGTTCTGGAACACCTACGACGATGGCTTGCATTTGCTGCTGATGCCGTTTACCGACACAGCTACCCAAACCAAGCATTACTTCTGGGAGCGTAAGGCAGGCGCGTGGTACGAGGATAAGTTCCATGTCACTAAGCAGCCGTCTGCCGCAGTTATCGTTGACGGCGATGCTGCTGACGACCGTTGCCTGCTAATCGGCACTTACGATGCCAGTGTGGTTAAGTGGGACAAAAACGCCACTAGCGACGACGGCCAGATTGTCGAAAGCAAAGTAGTTATCGGCCCTGTCGCGCCTGACGACAGCGAGTTTGATTCGCGTATCACTAACCTCGCAGCCGTCATGGCAAAGCAAGGCGCGGTCAACTACAAGCTGTACGCAAGCACAACGCCGGACGAGCGCGGTGAGCCTGTGGCAAGCGGTCAGTTTGTGCCTGGGCGCAACCCGATTCACCTCGTGCGTGCGCGAGGCGCATTCGTGTGGGTCGAGCTACAGCAGGCCAATGCGTATACTCGTTGGTCATTGGAATCCATGCGGCTAGATGCGTTCCCCGCCGGAAGGAAGCGTAATGCCTGATCCGAAGCGTATTGGCCTATCTGGGCAAGCTCGCGGTATCGACCCTCAGCGTCAGCGGCGCAACTCGCTGACCACGGACGAAACCGTAGCCGCCCCCATCACGCTGAACGAGCGTGGACAAATCACGCTTGGTCTTGCTGGAGCTTTTACGCTAGATAGCAATGGCAACCTTGTATTAAACATTGCGCCGCCGCTCACGGTTACCAACAACAGTCCGCTGACGCTGACGCTGCAAACAGACAGCACGCTTAAAACATCTAATGGAAAACTTGCTGCCAACATTCCTGTGGCTACTTCGGGCCGCGCAGGTCTTATGCCTGCGTTGGACGGTAGCACGACAAAGTTCTTAGCCGGTGATGGCTCGTATCGCGCTCCTTCGTATCCGTTGCCGCGTCTAGACGAATGCGCACCTCCGACAGACACTACAAACCTAGATAGTTCAACTACTGCACATGGACTGCTTCCAAAGCTCTCTGGTCTTGCTACTGAAGTTTTGCTTGGCGATGGCACTTGGGCAACGCCGCCAGGGCCTAGTGGCACAGTAACAAGCGTATCTTTGTCTGCGCCAACTGGGTTACTTGTTAGCGGTTCGCCTGTTACAAGTTCAGGATCCTTAGATTTAACTTTTGATGTTGGATATTCAATTCCAACAACAAGCAGCCAAGCAAATTGGGATAGCGCATATGCAGCTACATCTAGTCTTGGAAACTCAGCTAATTTAAATGTTGGAACAACTGCCGGGACTGTAGCGGCTGGTAACGATTCTCGTTTTACAACTAATCTTGGTTACACGGCGGCTACCCGCGAACTCACGAGCAGCACGGGTACGGATGTAACCCTGCCGCTGTTTTCTAGCACGGATGCTGGCCTCACGCCTTTAAGCGGCGGCGGCACGACTAACTTCCTTCGCGCAGACGGCACATGGGCCGCGCCTGGCGGTGGCGGCGGTGGCGGTCTAAGCCAAGCCAACGCGCTAACCATTGCCTCGTTTGGGAGCTTCTGATGGCAATCACACTCGACGCAACGACTAAGATCATTGAACTCACGACTAGCTCGACGGCTGACATCGACTATGCGGTGTCGTGGGTAGACGCGACGACTACGGTGTTTACCCCAGGCGATGGGCACGGCACGATCAACACGGCGACGACGACTGTCATCGTCGCTGCCCCAGCGGCTAGCACGCAGCGCGGTGTAAAGTCCATCTCGGTATTCAACCGTCATGCGACCACGGCCAACACCGTGACCGTGAAGAAGGATGTGAGCGGCACGGAGTACTGCCTGTTCAAGGCTACGCTTATGGCTGGCGAGTCGCTGCAATGGAACGACGGCAGCGAGTGGTGCGTGTACGACGCAACGGGCGACAAGAAGGTGAACAGCCCCGTCAATGTGGGCGTGACGGGTCGTGTGATCCCGATCAACAAGGTGGGCACGGCGACCGAGGGCACGGCGTACTGGTACTCGTTCGGCAAGGACGCAGGCTTCACAGGTGCGTGGTCGCCTGGCACGCCTGGCCTCAACGGTCGAGCGACTGACGGCACAACCGCTGCGGACAACGGCGCATTGCAGTTGTGGACACCTACCGGCTCTCTGTACATCACCGAGACGGCAGCGACCACGACCACGCTCTGCACCATCATGCTGGCGGATGTCGTGTGGGTGAACACGGGCATCGTGGTGACGACGACCACGGCACAAGCCATCACTTCGCCTACCTTCCCTGCTCGTGACCTGAACGGCAGCACGGATGGCGAGGGCTATGTCATCGGCCTGCTGACCACTACGGCCAATACGAACGCCGCTGCGATTACGAACAGCACGGTCAGCTACACCAACAGCGCAGGCACAGCAGGTCGCACAGCCACGCTGCTGGCTGTTGCAGGCGACCAGATCCCTCCTAGCCCTGTGCTAGGTACGGTGGTCTGGTTCCAGCTAGCGGCAGGCGACAAGGGCGTGCGCAGCATCCAGTCGATCACGCTGGGCACGAGCTTGGTTGCTGGCGCGGTGTCGCTGATTGTGGCTCGACCCTTGACCTTGCTGTCATGCACGCAGGTCAATGTTGCTACGCCCAGTAAGTACAGCGACCCTGGCATCCGCATCTACACGGGGTCGGTCATCATCCCCTTCATCAAGAACACCAGCTCCTCGGCGGTCACGCTGACGGGCCATGTCGTGGTGACTGAGCGATGACCACCTATGACTTCGGTGACGGTGCTGGCCCTGTCGCTGCACACCAGCACGCCAACGGCGGTGGCTGGATTGCTGACACCGTGGTCTGCGACGACACCGCCTACATCGGCCCTGACGCGCTTGTGTACGGCAACGCATGGGTCGTTGACCGAGCTTGGGTCTACGGCAACAGCCATGTTTGCGGCAACGCATATATCTGTCACGAAGCGCAAGTGTTTGATCTAGCAGTCATCGAGGGAAACGCTAGAATCGACGGCGAGAGCCGCGTGTACGAATCAGCCATCGTTCGAGGGGACGCACAGCTTTACGGCTGCTCGTTTGTCCACGGAACGGCGGTAGTGGAAGGCAACGAAATCCTAGACGACGAGGAGCGATACTAATGGATCCGACAATGATTATGGGTGGTATCGGGGCCGTTGGTGGCCTCTTGGGCGGCTTGTTTGGCAAGGAAGACCCTGCCAAAAAGCAGATGGAGCAAATGATGAAGCTGTACGGCCAAGCCAAAAAGGATCAAGATTGGCTGTACGGCGCGGCTCGTCAGCAGCAAGCAATGGTGTTGCCCACGCTGCAAAAGGGTTTTGAAAAGGCCAATAAGTTTGCCGATATGTATGGCAAAACGGCCAAGCAAGGCGCATACGATCAGTCCAAGCAAATGGGCAGCGCGATGCAGCAGTCCATGACCCAGCGCGGTCTGTACAACACGACCGCCTTTGACAACGCACAACGCGGCATTAGCAGCGACCTTAGCCGCACGCTGATGGGTATCGACGAGTCGGTTGCGGGTATGAAGGGACAGCTTGCCTCGCAGCAAGCCGCTGCCGAAGCAGGCGCGTATGGCGCAATGTCCGGCTTCTACCAAAACTACGCTGGCGCAAATACGCAGTTGCTCGGCGCACAAGCTGGCGCGATGGGTAATGTGCAGTTCCAAGACCCGAACGCTTGGGCGGGCAGTCTGACGCAGTTGGGCGGCACGCTGTTGGGTTATGGCATGACTTACGGGGCTAATAAACCTGTGCCAACCTCTAATGGACTTTCACCGTTTGGATTTCCTACCCCAAACTAAATAACACATCATGGCACTAATCATCCGACCGAACGGTGGCATCAACAACGCGGTGGCTGGCCTTGCTGCGGGCTTTGGGCAGGGTATGCAGTTGGGCTTTGAGAAACGCAAAGTAGATCTTGCAGAGCAAGAAATGCAATTGCGTATGGCGTTAGAAAAAGGAAGGCAGCAAGTAGAGCAAGAACGACTTACTCTTGCACGAAGCGCAGATGCCCGTGCTGCGGGGCAAGAAAAACGCGCAATTGACGAATATAATTATCAATTGGGTCAGCGCGACTTAGGAAGCAAAGTAGCCGCTGAACAAACCGCAATTGAGGGTATGGGCACACAGGTTACTGAAGCGCAGCAAGGCGCATTAGGTCGGTATGCGTCTACTGCAAAAGAATACACGACTGATGCTGAAAGATCAGACCTGTTAGGGAAAATGGGATATTTCCCTTTGACGGGAAAAAGCTTTTCTGGATTGCACGCAGAAGCAATTAAAAAACAAGCTACAACAGAGGCATCAATGGTCCTTGGGCCGCGATTGTCGCCCCAAGAGCAGACTTTAGCGCAACAGTATGAAGATCGTTTAACTGCTGCTGAAAAGCTTGCAGAAGGCTTGTCTGGCGAGCAGCAAACTAAGTTTAGGGAGTGGGCGCGAGGCCGTGCGTTGCAGGATTTGGATGCCTCAGGCCGAATGAACTTTGCGGCAAGCGTTGCAGACCGCATGGCTGCTGGCGCGTACACGCCTGAAGACAACTTTGGTCAACCAGTCAACGATCCGCAAATTGCTGCTAAGATTCAGCAACTGCTTGAGGCATCACAAGATCCTCGAGCCGCACTTGCTGACCTGCGCAAAATGGAGCAGTCCATTCTTGATGGAGTAGCGCAGCAAAACATTAAGGCCGATAACTACCAGTCGGCTGCGTTGCGTCTTGCGCAAACCCGTGAAATGGGTCGGCAGACCAACAATCCCAATGTGACGCAAGCAACTGTGTATGCGCAAAACCTGCTTAAAGCTGGAGTAGAAGACAAAGAACTAAATGAGGCAATGGACAATGCCGCTAAAGGTTTAATTGCGCGAAAGCTGACAGATGGAAGTGAATTTATTGCGCCTGCCGTGGGCTTTGAGGAAGCGTTTAAAAAACGACAAGTTGAATTAGATCTATTTACCAAAGCAAAGACAGATGCTACGGAAGCTCGTGCTGCACTAGAATCGATGGCTGCTGCGCCTAAGCTTAAGCTTCCGTCAGAATATTTGCAGATGGCTTCAAAGGCATTTGAAAACCTTGATGATGCAAACAAAGCACGCGCACTTGGTAGGCAAGAAATTGTTGGCGAGGACGGTCAAAAATCGTTGACGGCTCCGACAATTTCTGCGCAGGATTTTGTCAAAAACCTCGCCCAACAATATCGTAAAGACGACGAAGCGGCTATTGGGGAGCAACAGCGAGCGTTTGAAGTTCGCCGTACTGGGCAAGCACCTGCGCAACCTGCCGCAACGCCGCCTGCCGCTAAACCCGCAACCCCTGCGCAGCCTGCGGCCAAGCAAGCCCCGACTGTAGTGCCAAAGACTGACAAAACAGCGTCAAGCGCAATTAAGTCAGCACAGGACATTCCTAAGGAAGACTTCCTTGCGAATGATGCTGGGTTTGCAGTTCCTAAGCCTTCTAAAGAGCTTGAACAAAAAGTTAAAAAACAATTGGTTGACAAGAAGCTTCTAGATCCTGCTACAGGCAAAGCATTTGCTGGCAAAGAGCAAGCAATGGCCGGTGCTGCTATGTATTTGTTGCTAGTCGAAAACGGCTACGATGTGCGGTTTTTGCAAACCGATAATGTACTTGGACTGCCTAACGGAAAATGGGTTAAGAACCCTCAATTTGGCAACGCAACCAAATAGCGCACATGGCTTACTACAGCGAGACAGAAGAGGAAGAACTGCGCCGTCAAGGCGTGTCGCCTTTAGACTTAACAGGCACTCAGCCAGTTCTTGGCGAGTATCAAAGCCTGTTTGACGATCTTGCTGCTGGAAACTTAGTAATTAAATCTGGGGCATCTTCAGCCCAAGCTCCGGTGGCTGCACCGACGCAGGAGCCAGAAGAACCTAGCACTCCCGTATACTTGCCGAACCTTGATTTTCTGCAAACTGGCGGTGAGGTCGAGTTCAGCACGATGGATTATCTGTCCAACATGGGACAGAGCTTTCTTCGTAGTGCTGTAGATGTGCCGTTGAGTGCCATTCAAGGCATGGCAATGGCTGACGACTACGGCAAAGACTCGCAAGTCGATGATGCGATGCGAGCCGCTAAGGAATGGGTGCGTGAAGCGTTCCCAGGCGAACCCGGCCTAGCTAACTCAATCTCAGGCGATGTCTCTGGCGCGTTTGGCTCTGCTGGTGCTTTCTTTGGTTTGGGCCAACTCGGCATGACAGCAGGCGCAGCTATTGGCACGGCTACTGGTGGCCCTGCGGGAACTGTGGTTGGCGGCCTAGCTGGCAGCATTGGCACAACCGCTGTTGTTGGTTCTTTCAGCATGGGTGCGCAGATGTACGACGAGGCGTTGGCTATGGGCGCAACCCCAGAGCAAGCCGAAGATGCGTACAAGGCCGGTCTATTTATCGGAAGCCTTGAAGGTATTCCGATGGGTATCGGTTCTGCGGCCAAGCGTCTTGCTACAGCTTCTATGAAGATGGGCGGGGAAGCCTTGCGTCGCATGACGGCTCGTGAGATTGCAGAGCTAGCTGCGTGGGAAGGCTTTGAGGAAGCAATCCAAGAAGGTGGCTCGGCCCAGTTGCAACAGGTTGCGGAAAAGGCCATTGGCTACCGCAAGGAATATGATTTTGGCGAAGTGCTGTACCAAGGTGCGCTTGGTGTTGCGCCTGGTTCGACGATCTCTGCTTATGCGTCTAACAAAGAAAACCAGCAGATTGACGCTGAACTAGGCGACCGTCGCCTTAAGGCCGAAGAGGAAGCTGAGTCTGCCGCACTTGCCGCTGCTCGTGATGCTGAAGCCGGTGCGCGAGTTCGTGCGTTTGACGAAAAGGTCAAAGGCGTTGCAGAGCTTTTGGCGCAAAACGAGGCAGAGCTACAAAGCTTGGAAGCCGCTGCTGCCGCAGAGACAACAACGACTGAGACGGTCGATACTGCTAAACCTGCAATTACAGGCGAAGTAGAACTGCCTGCCGATGCAAAGCCGCCTGTCTTGGAAGAACTTGCAGGCGAAGCAGCATCGGCTGAAGCCGTTGTACCAACTACAGAAACAGCAGCACCGGAAGCAGGGGCTGCGCTAGTAGAGCCAACGGCGACAGAACCTACGACAACTACTGTGCCTGTAGTTGCAACGCCTGAAATTGTTGCAAAACGCGCCGAAGTCGAGCGTTTGCGCAAGCAGCAGGAACTGTTCTTAGAGCAGGCAAAGTCTATTGAAGCCACAGAAGGTGTGCGCGAGAAAGAGCGCATGGCTGGCCCGTATGGCGAGGCTCGTGCCGCAGCGACGCTAGCAGGCGAGTTAGAAGCGTTTGATGCAGCGGTTGCTGCCGGGCAAACGCGAGTGCTAGATGCAACGGCGCAGCGAGATTTGGATGACCATGTTCGCAAGCTGACAAAAGCTAAGATCAAGGATGACCTGGCGACCATCAATCCTAAGGATGTTCGCGCAGTCTTGCCGCGTAACGTTGAACAGCAAAACGCCGAACGACGACTTAACGACCTTGGCTATGAGGTCACATTTGTTGACTACGGCAAAGATGTCAACCTTGAAGGAGCATACGATGGCACAACAAACCGCATTTATCTTAACGCTCGACTAAGCAACGAAGCAATTCTTAAGCGCGTTGCTCGGCATGAAACCTTCCACGGCTTGTTTAAAAACAACAAAGCCGAATGGGAAAGCATTATGTCCACAATTAAAGCCGCAAAAGGCGAATTGTGGAATGCTGCACGCCGCCGTTTTATTGCAAGCCGCACGGCTGCAATTAAAGACGATCCTGCGGCATTGGCTGAATGGATTAAAAAAAACGCAAACGGAATTACAGATGAGACTGGTAGTCTAATTTCTGATTGGTTTAGCGCGACTATGGATGCGCTTGAAGCCGATCCAAAGTTGGTTAGCGAGTTGGCTCAAGCCGACGCAGGTTTTTTAAAGCGACTAGTTGATTGGGTGCGCGTACAACTGCGCCGCGTTGGCTTTGACTACACATCGATTAGCGACAAAGAACGTGCAGCCCTAGCTCGCTTGCCTGCCTTAGCTAACAAAGCTATGCAGGAAAGCCTAAGCGTTAATGAGCGACTGTTCATTGCGCAGACCCTTATGCGCGGCCTGACTGCAATTGAATCTGCGGCTAAGATGCAGATGTCTGGGCAGGAACGGCAAGCACAAGCCTTCCTAGGTCGCACTTTAGGTGAAATTAAAACACGCAAGGAAGCGGAAGCTCAACGCGCTGCTGCTGCTGAAGCTGCTCGAGTTAAACTAGAAACGGAGCAAAAAGCTCGCGCTGACAAAGAAGCTGCGCAAAAAGAAAAAGCCCGTGTCAAAGTTGTCGATACCGCTCGCACCCGCATTGCTCGTATTAAAAAAGACGGCGCAGACTGGCCGCTAGTTGAAGCGGTTGCTAACGCAAAGTCTGCAATTGAGCTTGATGCCGCCATTGCGCCGCTTGTGCCTGCTGAAGCTACGGAAGTCGAGCGTAAAGAGTTAACTGACGCAATTTGGGCGGTTGCGTACAAGCAACTTGAAAAAGAAGTTGCGAAGGAAACAGCAGACAAAAAGCGCAAGGAAGAAGAAGCGCAAAAGGAGGCAGATGTTGCCACCAAAGAAAAGCAAAAAGCCGCAGATGCGCTAAAGGCTAGGCAGGAAGCTGCCAAAACAAAAGCAGCTAAAGAAGCGGAGAAAGCAGCAGCAAAGCGCAATGCTCAAGAGGAACAATACCAACGCCGCTTTAAGCAAGTTAAGAGCGACAACCCGACTGGGCAAGCTAAGGCGTTGCTAAACGCCGTGTACAAGGCTGGAGCCAACGAAGATTCAGCGTTGGAAGCAGCGCGAGAGTTTTTAGGCAATGAGGCTACGGATGCTCAGGTGCTAGAGACCGCTCTCGAAGCCATTCGTATTACGCAAGATCGACTTGGCCGTGAACGAGCTGCTGCTGCTGAACGCGAGCGTGCCGCACAAGAGGCGCAAAAGAAGGCCGCTGAAGTGCTTGCTCAAAAGCAACGGCAAGAAGCTGAGGCCAAGGAGGCTGCTGCCAAAGCCGCCGCAGACAAGCTAGCTGCGCAGCAGCAAGAAGCCGCTGCCGCAAAAGCCGCTGCTGACCGCAAAGCCGAAGAGGAGCAGCAAGAGGCCGCAGAACGGCAAGCTCGGAGGGAAACAGAGTTGCCCACGGTAAGCCGGGGCCGCACGGTGCCTGGGCAGCTAGAGGTAGGCGACCTCGTAATCTTTGGCGAAAAGGGTGTGTCAAAGGTTGTCGCAGCTACTGGCTCAGGTACAGAACAGCGCGTGATGATTATTCCGATTACACGGTCGGAGGCTGCTCGCGTTGCCATTCTAGAGCGTCAAGGCGTTCGCAATTGGTGGACGCGCATCAAGTGGGCCGGAGAGCCTATTACGGTCGATATGGCCGACCCGCGCTTTAAGGCTCTGGTTCGTCGTCGGTCTGCGGAGGAAATGCGCCGAGATGAAACCAAGCAACTGATGAAGGAACGCATCAAGGCGCAAGCTGAACGCGAAGAAGGCGACTTGCCGAGGTTTAGCTACAACGAACAAATTACGCCTGAGATTGACGCTGCGTATCTTGCCGCCGTTGAGCGCGGTGACCTAGATACCGCGCAGCAGATGGTAGATGAAGCGGCTAAAAATGCTGGGTACAACCTCGGCCCAGTATATCATGGGTCAAAGCGTGATTTTAATGTATTTCAGCCAGAAGAATATAAATGGGATGACACGGCATCGTGGGCAATGAATGTTAAGTTACGAGAATTGCACAACAAAGGAAATAAGCAGCATTTCTTTACTAACAAGCTGAATGTGGCAAAAACATATGCAGGTGTTTCTGACAACGCAAATACTAAATCTGCATATCTTAAAGTTACTAATTTGATGGATACGGGAGATATGGAAGGTAGTTACTGGCATACTCTTGGACTTCCTCTTAAATATTCCCAGTACGCTGCTTCGCTTGAAGGGTCTTTAAGCACTACTACTCGCGGGCTTGCGGAAATTGCGCGCAAGCATGGGCATGACGGCCTTGTTATGCGAAATATTACAGATGTTGCTTCGGGGAAATTGATTACTTCTGATGTATATGTTGTTTTTAATTCCAATCAAATCAAATCAGCCGATCCCATCACCTACGACGACAGCAACAAAATCATCCCGCTGTCACAACGCTTCCAAGACACGACTGATGATGTTCGGTTTAGCTACAACAACCAAATTACGCCTGAGATGGAAGCTGAATACATGGCCGCTGTTGAAAGCGGTGACATGAACACGGCTCAGCAGATGGTTAACAAAGCAATGGATATTGCTGGAATTGTTATGCCAACTGTAGTTCAACGTCAAACTAATTATGCGGCAGATGTAACAGTTCAAAACAATAGAGCTTATTCGCCAATTGTACGAGATTTGCTTCGTAGGCGAGCTGAAGGTGAAAATATTACGCAGGCAATGATTAATGAAGCAATTGTCAATAATTTCCCTTCAAGTCTGGTAAAAGTACCTAATACTGTGGCAGATTTGCCATCGGAAGCTGAAGTTATTAATGCGCTAGACGAACGACAAAAAGTGCAGCGCATTGAAAAACAATCTATTCCTATCAACAGTCAAGTAACGCTGCGCCAAGACGTTCCATCGTGGACTCGTAACAAAGTTGGCGTGGTTACTATTCAAACCAAAAACGGCAAAGCCTATTCGCAGGCAGCAAGAATTTTAAACCCAGATTTTGTTGTAAATGAAAAAGCGTCATTGAAAATTGCTATGGGGGAAAGCAAAAAACCTCATATTGCAATTCTAGGTACATGGTCGTCTGATCAATCAATGCCGTCAAATTTAGAAAAATGGACGCAGGTTGGTTACAACCCAGATAGGCATAGTTTTTATTACGACAGAGCCACAATGATTGAGGTTGTTGGCGGATCTGAGGCATATCAAGTTGGAAATACTGTTTTTGTTAAGGATGCTCAATACATTAATGACCCTGTGCTTTATGACGCGCAAGGCAACATCGTCCCGTTGTCGCAACGGTTCCAAGACACGACTGACGACATTCGGTTTAGCTACAACGATCCTCGTGTAGCAACGGCGTTTAGCGGCATGGGTACTGTTGAGGCAGCACTTGGGCCGATCACAAGTGCGCTGACGGCAGAAAACGATGCACGCAAAGTAGAGGCATACAACAACGCCTTTGGCACTTCATACAAGGCTCGCGAAGTTAAAGAACTGACCGTAGACGAGCTTAAGCAGGCTGACTGCGACTTGTTCCATGCATCGCCGTCTTGCAAAGAATTCTCGACGGCTAAGGCCGACCGTGCGCCAACTGAACTAGAAGTACGAAGCGCAGAAAAAGTCGCAGAGCTGATTGCTGGTGCATTGCCGCCTGCGGTATCGGTTGAGAATGTGCCTGCCTATGTAGATTTCCCGCCGTTCCAAAAGATCCTTACGGCATTGAAAGAAAACGGCTACAAGCATCGCGTGTTGGTTGTTGATGCCGCTGATTACGGCGCGGTGCAAAGCCGCAAGCGAATGATCTTGCAGGCCGTGCGCGAAGGCGAGTTGCCTCCGTTGCCGCCGAAGAAAAGCCCTCGTGACTGGTATGAGGCAGTTCAAGATTTGCTGCCGACCTTGGAGGTTGACAAGGAAGGCGTTGGGCCTGACGAGCAGATGCGCATCGACAAATGGATTGCGTCTGGCCGACTTGACCCTAATAAGCCGATTATCACTATGGGCGGTAGTGCCTTCGCAGGCGCTCCTGCTGCCGCCAACTCAGGTGGGCTTGCTCCAACGCTTACCGCAAACAAAGGTCGCGTTCGGATCATTATCCCGGACGGGACGGTGCTGAAGGCATCGCCTCGCGTCCTAGCGCGTCTAATGAGCTTGCCTGACACCTACAAGGTTCCGAGCCAGTACACCTTGGCTAAAGAGGTACTAGGCAATGGCATCGACGGCACGATTACGGAAGCGTTTATCAAGCCCTTGTTGCCTGAGGCTGCAATCGACGCTGACGGCGCATACGAAGCCGAATACAACGAAGTGCCTGATGACTTGCGGATGAGCTACACGGAGGGCGAAGCCCCTCGAGATGTGTTCGGACGCTTTAAGTCGAGAACTTCTAAACAAAAGGTCGAAAGCGCAGCTATGCAGTTGCTGCGTGAGCGCGCTCGCCGCAACAAGATTCGTCTTTCTGAAATTGGCAAAGACGAAACCAAAGAAATCAAAGCTTTAGCTAAAAAGGCCGAGCTTGAAGGTGAAGGCACGAAGGTCGGTGAGACTCCGATTGGCATTGCCATGCCGACAGCGGAGCCTGGTACTCGAGCCTACCTGCGTGCTGTGCGCGAGTATCAGCGCGAAAATCCAGATGCAATGTTTGAAGACATTGCGCTTGACCGCCAAGCCCGCGTTGTCGCAAACGAACAGTTAGAGCTTGATTACGAAGGCACATATCGCAACCTGCAAAAAGAGATTCAGGAAACTGGCGGTCTAAACGAGCCTTGGAAGCACATTGCTTATGGCCGCATCGCCGCTGACTTGGCTGACAAAGTTATTAACAACTACACGCAAGCAAAGTTTGTTGAGGCAACTCAAGCTCAACGCGAGTACTTGCAAGCGCGAAAGCTAGCGTCAGCAAACTTGCGCATCGTTAAAGACGATGTTGTGTCTGCACGCAAACGCTTCCAAGCCCATGTGTTTGGCCCGTCGCGTGATGTTGGCCGCAAGCTACGCAAGCTGCAAAAACAACTAAGCAAAGACAACCTAAATCCCCAGAAGATTGCTGCGCTCAAAGCAGATATTCAAAAACTTGAGTTGCGTCAAGCCCGTGCCGTCACTCGCGCTATTGAACGGCTAGAGCGGGCGGGTGGCTCTTTGGAGCAGATGTACTCGTACCTTGAAAACAAGGAATGGGTCAACTTCTATCGAATGTCGCGCAAGGTTATTGAGGCGAAGGAATTTGCGTCCGTTGACCCGACCGACCGAAGCGCAGGGGCTTTGTTTGGCCGACTGTTTATTGAGTTCCGCATGGCGATGATGTTGTCGGGTTTAGGAACCCACATCGCCAACGTGACTGGTAACACAGCTAACCAATTCTTGCGTGTGTCGCGGTTGTTTGCCGAAGCATCAATTAACACCGTTGCCAAAAACCCTGATGCGGCAACGATGGGCGAGTTCAAAGCCTACATGACCGCCTATTTCAAGGCGATGGGCCGAGCGGGCCGCAACTTTATGATGGCCTACGCAACGGAGATGCCGATTCTTGAAGCAGATTTAAATGCTTCAACGGATGCAGAAATTCAGCAGCATACCTTGCTGATGCCGGGTTTGATTGGTCGCATCCTGCGCTTCCCCTCGCTCAATACACTACTTGCCTTTGACGAGTTGTTTAAAACGATGGCGGCGCACGGCGAAGCTTCTGCGATCTTGCATCGCGAAGGCCGCAATGATGGTTTGACCGGCGAAGCGTTGGAGGCGCACATTGAAGCCGGGTTGATTGATTACAGCAACCCAGTATGGAGTGAGGCACTCGACAACGCCAAGCTAGGTGTTTTCCAAGGGCCGCCAGGTGCAATTGTGCGCACCTTAATGAACCTGCGTCAGTTTACAGACGACCTGTTCCCCGTTTTGCCATTGGGCAGTATGTTGCTGCCGTACATCAAAACTCCGGGCGGTATCTTTAAAGCTGGTCTAGAAACACCTGCGCACCCATTGGTTCTGGTGTACCGCTTGCTTGCGCCTTCACGTATCAAAGAAAATTATGTGAAAAGCGGCGAGATGATTACAGACTCCGCAAACGCAGTTGTTGCGATGTCTTTGATCATGGGTGTCATTTCCTACATGGACGATGACGACGATATCCCCGTCATCACCGGCAGCAGCGAAGTTGACTACCTTGACTACTTGCGGCAAAAAGCTGTTGCGCCGCCTTACTCGGTGCGTATTGGCGACTCGTACTACAGCTATTCTCGAGTTGAGCCGTTTGCAATTTCGCTTGCAACCATCGTAGACGCATATCGCGCCTTCCAAAAGGCTGTTGGTAATGCGCCGGACGGCGGTACGCAAGCCATGCAAACGCTGTGGGATAGCTTTACTGCGCAGTTGCAGGACAAGACCTTCTTGCAGACCTTTGGCGATCTAATGAAGATGCTAGAGGATAAGGATCGCCTCAATGTTGCTCTGTGGGCGCGTAACTTCTTCTTGACACCAATGACTCCTGCGCTTGTCCGAGGAACGATGTCAGCAGCCGACCCCTATGAGCGCATGAACACCGTTTACGAGCAAGAGGGCAAATCTGCGTGGACGGCGGCGGTAGAGTCGATGGAGTATGTTGCTTTCCCGACTAAAGACAACTACCCGCCGATCAAATACGACTTGTGGGGCAGGCCAATCGAAAAGATGGGACGCAGTTACACCGCCCGTTTGACGCGATTCTTCCCGACTAGTCAGGAAGTCACGGACATTAACCGCTTAGATTTGCTGATTATGCGCTTTAATCAACGGCGCGATAACGGCGATTTTGGCGATCAAGAAACCAAGCTTAGTCCACGCCCATTGCCTCGCAAGGCTGAACGCGATGGCGTAAGCTATACTCTTACACCTGAAGAGTACGCCACCGCTTCGCGAAATGCTGGCGCGATGGCTGCTGACAATCTGCTGTACGCTGATCTTAACTACGACAACCCGACTCAAGCAGATCGAAAGATTATTGAGGATGCGTTGAAGAAGGCAAGAAAAGCAGCAGTTGATGAAGTGATCATGCTCCGCAATTTCTAAACACAAAAGGAAAACCCATGAGTGCAGTCCTCGTTCTTATCCAAAAAATCGCCGGTTCGTCTACCTTCTGGGTCAGCGTGTTGCTGCCTATTCTGAAGGTGCTGCTGGAAAAAATCGGCATCAGCATCCCTTGGGAAGCCATCATGGCGGGCCAAGGTGCGTATGGCGTGAAGGAAGCCGCCAGCAAGCTCCAGCCGCTCGTCGCGGCCAAGATCGCAGCCAAGCAGCCGGAGTAGCTTAAATGGTGCAGGGCCAAATGGAACGCGATGTAACGAAAGCCGTGGTTCCTATCACGGCCCTGTCGGTCATCGCCGGTGCGACATGGTGGTTGGCTTCTAGCCTCCATGGCGTGGATAGCCAACTCCAGTCGCTGCGGCATGAGCTTGCACAGATTCGCGCTCATAACGAGCAGAACTTGCGCCGAGACGAGTTCCGTGCCTGGGTGTATCAACTCAAGGCTAATAACGCGATCATCGTCATCCCTGACCCTAAGTAGACACAGAGGACGACAACCGCCCATGTCGTTGCGGTTGCCGCCCCCTGCCGACAGTCACGATGACTGTCTACCTTAGCGGTCTACGCTCCAAACTTTCGTTTGGGCGCGGATGTTCTTCGGCCAAGATTCGGGCTTGGTTGAAATGCTTTGGTCTAGCACTAATACCGAGTTTGTTGGCCTGATTGCAAGCCGGCCATTGCAGCCGCGCATGAACAAATATTCTTTCTGCTGCTCCGGTTCGCGACTCCAGCCGTCACCAACGGGAATCGCAGTAAACAAGTACCAACCGTAAAGCTGGTCGTCGTTGGCAAACGGATCTGTGTGATACACGCACTCCATGTTCTGGAGGTAGGTGTACTCGTGCAGCGAGAACTGGTAGCCGGTGCAGTCCCAGAACTGCGCCTCGTGCAAATCCCAACTGCGATTGCACCAGATGTCGTCCTTGTCCGTAAACGGCCTAAACGCAATCTCGTGCGGCGGGATGTTGCGCACGACGGCGTTGTCTTCTGTGCGCACATGGCATCCCCAAGCGCGTGACGGCGTGGAAGACAAACCGAACCACACTACAGGCTCATACGCGCTCGTATCCGCGATGTCGCTGCGCAGGAAGGCCGACCGCACCCAGACATACAAGTGTTGCGGCAGCGAGCCGCTGTGCGTGTATAGCGTCACGGCATCACCTCGTACTCTTCGATTTTATAGGCTGAGACTGCAAAACCATCGTCTGTGTCTTCTTGGACTTGCTTGTCTGCTGCCTGCTGTGTGGCATAGACTCCAACAACGATGCGTTCGTGTTGCCATGC
>Ga0255098_1000251_pt1 | contig 16485 bp, 15 predicted proteins | sample Colum_Atlam_RepC_2_FD_188440 | JGI IMG/M metagenome (GOLD analysis project Ga0255098, IMG submission 188440) | Freshwater microbial communities from Columbia River, Oregon, United States - Colum_Atlam_RepC_8d | ecosystem: Environmental > Aquatic > Freshwater > River | place: USA: Oregon... | reverse complement strand
TTTTTAATGTGGGATAACCATTTTTGAGCTCCTGGGAAATCTTGCTTTCTTAATTTTAAAAAAGCTAATAAAATAAACTCATTTTTAAAGTATAAGAATATGAAAATTGTAGAAAATAGAATTAAAAAAATTCCATTACCTATATTGTTTTCAGTAAATTGATAAATTCCAAAGGAAATAATTAAAGCGGCTAAAACTAATTTGATATTTTTGTGAAACATTTTAATGTATTTTTGTTGCTTACAAAGATAATAAAATGAATTAAAAATATTTTTAAAAAAGTACTTGCGAATGAAAAAAGTCTTTGTATATTTGCACTCGGTTTTCAGGACAGGAAACCTATGAGTTTTAAAAAAGATTTTTATTTATAGATTTTAAAAGATACTACAATGAGTAAGAGAACGTTTCAACCATCAAAAAGAAAAAGAAGAAATAAGCACGGTTTCATGGATAGAATGGCTTCTGCTAATGGAAGAAAAGTGCTTGCTCGTAGAAGAGCTAAAGGAAGACATAAATTAACTGTTTCTTGTGAACCAAGACACAAAAAATAATGTTTTAGCTTAAACAATATATCAGCCGTTACTTTTATTAGTAGCGGCTTTTTTTTAAACTGTTTATAAAATTTGGATAAGTTTTAAAGTGTGTTTAACGTAATCCTTTGAAAATTAGTAATTTTATAGTCGCAAATAACTACAACCCACAACAACACCCGAGGCGTCGAACTGAATGGAGCGCAGCGGAATTAAAACAACAACACAATGCCTAAAGACACAACAATCAAATCGGTATTAATTATTGGATCAGGACCTATTGTTATTGGTCAAGCTTGCGAATTTGACTACGCAGGTTCACAATCGGCTCGTTCTCTTCGTGAGGAAGGAATTGAAGTTATCTTAATTAACTCAAATCCAGCAACGATTATGACCGACCCATCCATGGCCGATCATGTTTATTTAAAACCACTGACTACAAAATCAATCATCGAAATCCTTAAAGCACATCCACAAATTGATGCTGTTTTACCAACAATGGGAGGACAAACTGCTTTAAATCTTTGTATTGAAGCTGATGAAAAAGGAATTTGGAAAGATTTTGATGTACGTTTAATAGGTGTTGACATCAATGCGATTAACATTACCGAAGATAGAGAGCAATTCAAAAACTTATTAAATAAGATTGGAATTCCTCAAGCTCTTGCAAAAACGGCTAATTCTTTCTTGCAAGGTAAAGAAATTGAGCAAGAATTTGGTTTTCCTTTAGTAATTCGTCCTTCGTTTACGTTAGGAGGAACTGGAGCAGCAATTGTTTACAAAAAAGAAGATTTTGATGGTGCTTTAACATATGGTTTAGAAGCCTCTCCAATTCACGAAGTATTGATTGACAAGGCTTTAATGGGTTGGAAAGAATACGAATTAGAATTATTACGCGATAGTAACGACAACGTAGTAATCATCTGTACAATTGAAAATATGGACCCAATGGGAATCCATACAGGTGATTCAATTACAGTGGCGCCTGCGATGACTTTATCGGATACGACATTCCAAAAAATGCGTGATATGGCGATTTTAATGATGCGCTCTATCGGAAATTTTGCGGGTGGTTGTAACGTACAATTCGCAGTTTCACCAGATGATAAAGAAGATATCGTAGCAATTGAAATCAATCCACGTGTATCTCGTTCTTCTGCTTTAGCTTCTAAAGCTACGGGTTACCCAATTGCTAAAATCGCATCGAAATTAGCTTTAGGATATAACTTAGATGAATTACAAAATCAAATTACAAAATCAACTTCGGCTTTATTTGAGCCAACGTTGGATTATGTAATCGTAAAAATACCAAGATGGAACTTTGATAAATTTGAAGGTGCAGACCGTACGTTAGGACTTCAAATGAAATCGGTAGGAGAAGTGATGGGAATTGGACGTTCGTTCCAAGAAGCGCTTCACAAAGCTACGCAGTCATTAGAAATCAAACGTAATGGATTAGGTGCAGACGGAAAAGGTTATAAAAACTACGAACAAATCATCGAAAAATTAACTTTTGCGAGTTGGGACAGAGTTTTTGTAATTTATGATGCCATTGCGATGGGAATTCCGCTTTCAAGAATTCACGAGATTACTAAAATCGACATGTGGTTCTTAAAACAATATGAAGAATTATTCCATTTAGAAAGAGAAATTTCGAATTTTAAAATCGATACTTTACCAAGAGAATTGCTGTTAGAAGCAAAACAAAAAGGGTACGGAGATCGCCAAATTGCTCACATGATGGGTTGTTTGGAAAGTCAGGTACACAAATTGCGTGATGAACAAAATATCAAGCGTGTATACAAATTAGTAGATACCTGTGCGGCAGAATTTAAAGCGGTAACGCCTTATTTCTACTCGACTTTTGAAGCCGAAATTGAAAAAGCAGACGGGACTAAATACGTTCATAACGAAAGTATTGTTACCGATAAGAAAAAAGTAGTAGTTTTAGGTTCGGGACCTAACCGAATTGGACAAGGAATTGAGTTCGATTATTCTTGTGTTCACGGTGTTTTAGCTGCGAAAGAATGTGGTTACGAAACTATTATGATTAACTGTAATCCAGAAACGGTTTCTACCGATTTTGATACGGCAGATAAATTGTATTTCGAACCTGTTTTTTGGGAACATATTTACGATATCATCCAACACGAAAAACCAGAAGGTGTAATCGTTCAGTTAGGTGGACAAACCGCCTTGAAATTAGCAGAGAAATTAGCAAAATACGGAATCAAAATTTTAGGAACTTCCTTTGATGCTTTGGATTTAGCCGAAGATAGAGGACGTTTCTCAGATTTATTAACCGAATTAAATATTCCGTTTCCTAAGTTTGGAATTGCAGAAAGTGCTGAAGAAGCAACAAAATTAGCTGATACCTTAGATTTCCCATTATTAGTGCGTCCTTCGTATGTATTAGGTGGGCAAGGAATGAAAATTGTCATCAACAAACAAGAATTAGAAGAGCATGTAATTGATTTATTAAAATCGATTCCTGGAAATAAATTACTGTTAGACCATTATTTAGATGGCGCCATTGAAGCAGAAGCAGATGCTATTTGTGATGCGGATGGAAATGTGTACATCATAGGAATTATGGAACACATTGAGCCATGTGGAGTACACTCGGGAGATAGTAATGCGACTTTGCCGCCTTTTAACTTGGGAGAATTTGTAATGCAACAAATCAAAGGTCACACCGAAAAAATTGCAAGAGCATTACAAACGGTTGGTTTAATCAACATTCAGTTTGCGATAAAAGACGATACGGTTTATATTATTGAGGCGAATCCAAGAGCTTCTCGTACCGTTCCATTTATTGCCAAAGCGTATGGTGAACCGTATGTAAATTATGCCACCAAAGTAATGTTAGGTCACAATAAAGTAACCGATTTTACTTTCAATCCACAATTAAAAGGATATGCGATTAAGCAACCGGTTTTCTCTTTCAGTAAGTTTCCAAATGTAAACAAAGCATTAGGACCAGAAATGAAATCAACCGGAGAAAGCATCTTATTCATAGATGATTTAAAAGACGATCAATTCTACGATTTGTATGCAAGAAGAAAAATGTACTTAACGAAGTAATACAGAAAATAAAAAAATAGACCGCACCCAAAAATAAAGAAAAATTTATAATTAATTTTTTTATAATAGTGAGCCCGATATTTAATCGGGCTCACTATGTTTAAGTTTGATTTAATTCTTTCGTTGTTGAAAGATTAGTTCCTCTCACTTCCGTTATATTTACTTTCAAAAAACGATGTAATTAAAAGAGTATGATATCCTCTTTTAATTTTTTTCCTTTTACAATTCCGTTTTGGGAGAAAACGTTTGATCCGAATAATGAACAGAATAATAATACATTTTTAATTGCAATTACTTTTAAATTATTAAAACAAAATTACAATCTGTATAAATTAACAAACGATAACATTTCTTCAACCCGTTGAACGGGTTAAATACTATTTAATATGTATGAAGTACGTTAATTTAGTTTCCTAAACAAAAAAAATCCCCAATTGCTTGAGGATTCTGTTTATTTTTTAGTTTTACCGGTGTTAAACTTAAAGCGTTCTACAGGGTTTTCTGGTTTTTGTTTTTTGTCGGAAGGTTTTCCTTGTCCAAAAGGTTTTTTTGCGGGTGCACCTTTGGGTTTGAATGGTTTTTTTTCGCCTTCTTTTTTAAAATCTGGCTTTTTGTCTTCTTTGTATAAGGAAGTTTTGTTTTTTGCAATTTCGCTCAGTACTTCTCTTGGGTTTTTAGGTTCTTCTTTAGTACCACGCAAATGAATAATTAATCCGTTTAAAAAATTACGCAATAATTGATCGCCACATTCCATATAATTGGGGTGGTCTTCACTTCTAAAAATATCGGCTAATTCACCTTTAGAAATTCTAAAATTTACCAAGTTTACAATTTCAATAATTTGGTCATCACGCAATTGCAAGGCAACACGTAGCTTTTTAAATATATCGTTATTATTCATTTCTATCTATTTTATTATTTAAGTTTAAAACTTTTAACTTCTAAAATTAAAACAGCCAAAGGTACGCTTTTCCAAATTCTTTCGCCCATAATTTTTCATTATGTTTTCCACCTACAACAACACGTGATTTCGTTAAGTGCATGCACGAACAACGTGTGGTATTTACTAAACCAATCATTTTATTCATATCTGCCAACATCGTTTCACTTTCGCTATCTCCACAAAGGAAGTATAATTTGTTTTTCATTTTTTTGGTGTGTTCTGTAAGAGTAAACACTTCAGGATTAATCCAAAAAGCAGGTGAAAAAACCGCGGCTTTTCCAAAAACTTTCGGATATTTCAATACGGCATAATAGGAAACCAAACCACCTAACGAGCTTCCTGCAATGGCAGTGTCCATTTTTCCTTTTTTAGTTCTAAAATTGGAATCGATGTAGGGTTTTAGAGTCGTAACAATGAAATCTAAATACGCATCTGCTTTTCCGCCAACGTATTTTTCATTTGAAAAAGGGGTGAGTTCTTCTGTTCTTTTTTCGTTTCCGTGTTCAATTCCCACGATAATAACTTGGGCTTGTAAACTGTCTAAAGTTTCATCAATATGCCATTCTCCCGCATACGATGTCTTAGCATCAAATAAGTTTTGAGCATCGTGCATATAGATTACGGGATATTTCTTTTTGGAAGTTTCATAATTTTGTGGTAAATAAAGCCAAATTTTCTTAGAAGTCTCTAATTGTGGGGCTTCTAACGAAAAAGTTATGACCTTACCTTGCGACCATCCCGAAAAGAATGTTAATAAAAAAAAGACTGAAACTAGTAAAAACTGCTTTTTCATTTTTATATTTGAAATCATCTAAAACATAAAAATACTATTTTGATGGACACTTACCAAGAAAAAATAAGTTTATTACAAGAAATGATTGCTTTTGCATTAGTTGATGGCGAATTGCATGACCGAGAATACGATTTTTTAGAAATGGTAGCCAATGATTTAGAAATTGAGAAATCTGTTTTTCTTAGTTTATTTGAAAATAGAGGTAAAATCTCAGTTATTAAAGATGAATTTCATCGAATTTGCCAGTTTTATCGATTGGCGTTGTTAATGCATAGTGATGGTGTTTTACATGATGCTGAGCAAATTAAAATCAACGAAATAGGAATTAATATGGGATTGAATCCGTATGCGATGAAACGCGTATTGCATTTAATGAAAAACTCCCCAAACCGAATGGTTGAGGGAGATGTTTTGCTTTCGGTATTTACAGAGCAACACAACTAGTTGCCAAACTGCGATTCATTCTCTTTAATATAGTTTACAATAAGTGTAACTACATCTTCTTCAGTTTCATTGGTAAAGAAAAGTTCGTCTAAGTCTTCCCAACCAGAAATTGTGTTCTCGTCAGCTTTTTCAATGGCAGCCACACGAGTTTCTAAATCAGTGTCGTAGCCTTTTGGAAAAATTTTAACAGCATTTGAAATTAATTCAGCCGTTTTTATTGCTTTTATTTCTTGGTAGGAAGTAATAATTTCCTCTACAAAGTTTCCAGATTCTGAAGAAAAGAAGAATTCAAAACCGCCTTCTCCCATAGCACCTTCAAAAATATCGATAAAAACAAATACTTTTTCTTCATCTGTTAATGATGAAAAGTCTTCGGTTTCTTCTTTTTTGTCCCAAATTAATGTTCCAACGGCTTCAATGATGGCTACTTCGTCTTCTAATTTTAAAATGTTGTTAATTTTGCTCATAATTTCTTGATTAACGTTTACTATTTTTGTCATTCTGAACTCGTTTCAGAATCTGATTTATTTTATTGTGAAGCTGAAACGAGTTCAGCTTGACAGGGTTTAGAGAAAATTACAATTTTTCTTGCAATGCTTTTATATCATCTCGTAATTTGGCAGCTTGCATAAAATCTAATTCTTTTGCAGCCTTTTCCATTAGTTTACGCATGTCTCTGATTTTCTTTTCTATTTCGGGTTTTGATAAATACAAACTTTCTGGCTCTGCCGCTTTTAAAGCTTGATTTTCATAATATTGTGTCGATACCGAATTATTCCCTAAAGCGCTTCCTAAACTTTTATTTAATGCTTTTGGCGCTAAACCGTGTTTGGTATTGTAATCGATTTGTTTTTGTCTTCTGTAATTGGTTTCGTCAATCGTTTTTTGCATCGAATTTGTAATTTTATCAGCATACATGATTGCTTTTCCATTTACATTACGAGCAGCACGCCCAACGGTTTGGGTTAACGATCGATGGCTTCTTAAAAAACCTTCTTTGTCAGCATCTAAAATAGCTACTAATGAAACTTCTGGTAAATCCAAACCTTCACGTAATAAGTTGACACCAATTAAAACGTCAAATATTCCTTTACGTAAATCTTGCATGATTTCCACTCGTTCTAATGTTTCTACATCTGAATGAATGTAACGACAACGAATAGCTACTTTGGTTAAATATTTCGCCAATTCTTCCGCCATACGTTTGGTTAAAGTAGTAACTAAAACGCGTTCGTCTGCTTCACATCGCAACTGTATTTCTTCAATTAAATCATCAATTTGATTAGCACTTGGACGAATTTCTATAATGGGATCTAATAATCCAGTAGGACGAATAACTTGTTCTACATAAACGCCTTCTGTTTTTTGCAATTCATAATCGGCAGGCGTAGCTGATACATAAATGACCTGATTTTGTAAAGCTTCAAACTCTTCAAACTTCAACGGACGATTGTCCATGGCAGCGGGTAATCGAAAACCATATTCCACTAAGTTTTCTTTACGACTTCTATCGCCTCCATACATGGCATGTACTTGCGAAATCGTCACATGACTTTCATCCACCACCATTAAAAAATCATCTGGAAAATAATCTAACAAGCAGAAAGGTCTTGTTCCAGGTTCTCTTCCATCTAAATAACGCGAATAGTTTTCAATTCCTGAGCAATAGCCTAATTCACGAATCATTTCTAAGTCAAAATTAGTACGTTCTTCTAATCGTTTGGCTTCTAAATGTTTGCCGATTTCTTTAAAATAATCTACTTGCTTCACCATGTCTTGTTGGATTTCCCATATAGCATTTTGCAATACATCAGGCGAAGTCACAAACATATTGGCAGGATAAATCGTTAGTTTTTCATAACGTTCAATGACTTGCGAAGTTTTAGGATCGTAGGCTTCAATTTCTTCAATTTCGTCTCCAAAAAAGTGAATTCGGAACGGTTCATCGCCATAACTTGGAAAAATTTCAACGATATCGCCTTTAATTCTGAAATTTCCTGCAACAAATTCGGCTTCAGTTCTCGAATACAAGCTTTGTACGAGTTGGTGTAATAATTTGGTACGAGAAATTTGCTGACCTGCTTCTAAATTAATGACATTCTTTTGAAATTCAACGGGATTCCCAATCCCATATAAACAAGAAACCGAAGAAATTACAATAATATCTCTACGCCCCGAAAGTAGGGCAGAAGTAGTGCTTAAGCGCAGTTTTTCTAATTCATCATTAATTGATAAATCTTTTTCAATATAAGTTCCTGTAACAGGAATAAAGGCTTCGGGCTGGTAGTAGTCGTAATACGAAACAAAATACTGCACCGAATTATTTGGAAAAAACTGCTTAAATTCTGAATATAATTGAGCAGCTAATGTTTTATTATGTGCTAAAATTAATGTTGGTCGTTGCACTTCTTGCACAACATTAGCAACAGTAAATGTTTTTCCAGATCCTGTAACACCTAATAAAGTTTGGTATTTTTCACCATTGAGAATACCTTTTGAAAGTTTTTCAATGGCTTGTGGTTGGTCACCAGTAGGTTTGTAATCAGATACGACTTGGAATTTCATTTAAAGCTTTAATTTTGAAGGGTTTTGGCTGTTTTCCCATACGGCTAAAACAACAATATGTTCTTGAAAAATATCGTAGAAAAGGTAATGATTGTCAATTAATAAGCCTCTAACTCCAATTTTATTTGTTTTTTTGCCAATTTCGGGTTGTTTAAGCAATAGTTTAATTTCTTTTTGAATTTTTCTATGTAATTTAAGAGAATAGGTTTTGCTTTTATTGCGATAGTTGTAAAATTCATAAAGGTTTATTAAATCAATTTTTGCTTTTGAAGACCAAACAATTATTCTTTCAGCCATTTTTCCATTTCTTCATTTAGAATATTATTGTTCTCGAAATTTCCTAAAAGATATTCATTTTTTGATGTTTCTAAGCTGTTTTTTTGCTCGTCGGATAGTGTTATAATTTGGTCTGTTTTAGATTCAATTAAAATCGTTAATGCCTCCAAAAACTTCTTGTCGTTTATATGGTCAATTTTAAATTTTAGAATATTTTTTAGTTCCAATGTATTCATAGCAAAACATTTTTACGAAGATACAAAAAAAGTTAGTCCCAACATTCCATCAATAGCAAATCACCTTCAATGTGTTCTATTGAAACAATACCATCTTCCGATACATGATTGCTGCTTCCGGTACGATATCCAATGGTTAGTTCTTCGTTATTTAGTGGATAAAATAAGTTTTTTGTGGTTATTCCACTCACTTTTCCAATTGGAATTAATGATAATACGGTGTTAGCTGTATACCATTTATTGTACTTTAATGGGAGTAAAAAAACTTTAGAATAGTCATCTAGCACTACAATTTTTAACGAATCGCGATAAGCTACAATATTTGTGATGTTGGTTATGGTGTGATCAGCTCGTTTTCCGGTTGCCCAAATCACGTTTACGGCTTTATGGCTTTTTTCGATGAGGTAATCAAATGCTTTTTCTAAATCGGTTTTGTCTTGGTTAGGCGCATAAACAATTTCTAAGGGATATTGTTTTTCTAAATAGTAGTTGGGATCAAAACCGCGGTCAAAATCGCCCAATAATACATCCACTTTGATACCAAGTTCTAGTACACGTTCAATAGCTGAATCTAAAACAATTACTAATGGCGACCATTCTAAAAGCTGTCCTATGAGTTCATCACTACATGCTGCACCATTAGCAATTATTAATGCAGGTTCTTGATCGTCGCGAACAATATGATGTGATGACATTTCGATTTTTAAGTTAAAGAGTACGAAATTAGAAAAAATTATTCAACGGTGTAGCTCATTGTATCAGTTTCTGATAATCTAAAGAAACCTAAAGCGAAATTATTAAAATTCGTTTGATTTACAATATTGCCTCTTACTGTTGCTGGTGGTGTTTGAAAAGGACTGCCGCCATTACTGCCCGCTATACCAAGTAATATATTCATATAATTGTAATAGTTTTGGGAAATACCATGTAACGTGAACTGTAATGTATCATCCGATTTCATGTCTTCATTTGTGTATAATCCAAACATCTGATTTCCTTGAAAAAAGGCGTCGTCTATGACATCATATTCAGGTAATATGGTAAATGAGGTATTGTATTCTTCCAAATAAAAATTATTGACTAATCCATTGTCTTGATAAAAGAATTTTACTTCTTTTTCATTCCCTGTAAAGCCACCATTTTCAGTTTGTTCCACAGCATCAATGGTAGGAACTTCTATTAATGATTCTGTTGCCGTATAAATTTGACTGTTAAGACTAACAGTTAATGTATAAGATTGTCTTATCTCAGGATTAAAATTTGTACAAACATAATTGCCAGTACCCGGATTTTCAATAAAATCATATTGAATTCCATTTCCATCAGTAATAAAAACAGTTGCACCACTAACAGTTGGAATTGTTGAAGAATAAAAACCAGTTGTAGTGGTTAGTTTTACGGTTTGCTCATTTCCAAGCGTTCCTTTTTGCCATTTTATTGAGGCATCAATTACTAATCTTGGTGCAGCCGTAGTTAAGTCGATTTCAACCACATCTTCACAACTAAATAATGAAAATGAAATAGTTGATGTTAAAAGAACTAACGTTACTATTTTTAATAAAATCTTTGCCATAATTAAAATTTAAAATTATAGGTTACACTTGGTACGATACCAAAAATAGATAAACGAACTGCTTCATTATTACCCGAGTCTTGATTTTGTCTAAAACTAATTGAAGCCGCATTTTTCCGACTATATACATTGTAAATTCCAAAAACCCATTCACCATACCAATTTCGGTTTTTATTTTTTTCAGGGACTAAAGTTGCTGATATATCTAAGCGATGGTATGTTGGTAAACGGTTTTCATTTCGTAGTCCATAAGTTGGAACAGTAATTCCTTGGTATTGATATTGTCCGTTTGGATAGGTAACAGGTTGTCCAGATTGAAGCGAAAAGATACTGCTAAAACTCCATTTTTCATTTAGCTTATACATACTTGTAACAGAAATATTGTGCAATTTATCCCAACCAGTTTTATACCATTCTCCATTGTTAATTCCGGTTTCAATGGCATTTCTTCCAGGTGTTCGTTGTTCGGAACGAGAAAGAGTATAGGAAACCCAGCCATTTAATTTGCCGTTATTTTTACGGGCTAAAATTTCTAAACCGTATGCTCTTGCTTCTCCATTTAAAACCACTTGTTCTATATCGTCATTTGCAATTAAATCGGCTCCATCAATATAATCTACTCTGTTCTTCAATTTTTTATAGAAAGTTTCAATTTCTAGGGAATAATCGTCATTTTTGAAATTTTTAAAATATCCAAAAGCTACTTGGTCAAGAATTTGAGGTTTTAAATAATCATCACTGGGTGTCCAAACATCTAATGGAGTTGGAGATTGTGTGTTTGAAATTAAATGCAAATATTGTGACATTCTGTTGTAACTTGCTTTAATTGAATTGTTTTCGTTTATGGTGTAAGCTATTGAAAATCTAGGTTCTAAGTTGCCAAACTGTGCTATTGTTTCGTTTTTTTTATAATATTGTGTGCCAATGGGTGTTGCTTTTTCATAAACCTGAAAATTCTCGTTATAAACAACCGCCTGATTATTTGCATATAAATTAATTTCTTCGTTACCTAAACGATAAAATCTACTATAGCGTAATCCATAATTGACGGCTAATTTATCAGTAATTTGCTGCTCTACATCGATGTATGCAGAAGGTTCAAAAGCATATTTTTTAGCCAATTGGTCTGGATTAATTCCGGAATTACTATTAGTAGGCTCAATTTTTCCAGGATTAAAATCATAATAAATGGTGTTGGCTCCGTAATATAATTTTACTTTTTCCGAAATATAATGTTTAAGATCGTATTTAAAATTGTAATTTTTAACACTACTTTCCCAGTTAAACCCAATAAAATCAAGAGTTAATCCGTAGTAATAGTCGCTATAAATTACAGATAGATTTGAAAAAAGTTTATTAGAAAACAAATGATTCCATCTTACATTAAACACAGAATTGCCATAGGTGTTTACAAAACTCTCGTTTAAACTAAAAACATCACGACCAAAATAACCTGAAACATATAGGTTGTTGTTGTCGTTAAGTTTATAACTTAGTTTAGTATTCAAGTCATAAAAATAGGCCGAATTTTTATTATCCGTTAATTTTAAAAATAAATGAGCATAAGAACTTCTTCCTGCCAATAAGAACGATCCTTTATTTTTGACAATTGGACCTTCAGCTAATAATCTACTAGAAATGATTCCAATTCCGCCATTCATATGAAAATCAGTACTGTTTCCATCTTTTTGATAAATTTCTAAAACAGATGCTACACGACCGCCAAATCGAGACGGAATTCCGCCTTTGTATAATTTTATATCTTTTATGGCGTCTGTATTAAAAACAGAGAAAAAACCAAATAAGTGTGATGTATTGTAAATCGTAGCTTCATCAAGTAATACTAAGTTTTGATCTGCTGATCCGCCACGAACATTAAAACCAGATTGACCTTCCCCGGCATTTGTTACGCCAGGTAATGTTAGAATTGATTTAATTAAATCAGTCTCCCCTAATATTGCAGGCATTTGTTTTATGGTGTTAACAGAAAGTTTGTTCACACTCATTTCGGGTTTTTTTATGTTGTTTCTATAAATGTTTTTAGTAATTACAACTTCTTTTAATTCTTGATTGCTCTCCTTTAAACTAAAATTTTTCTTAACATTTTGATTGATTTCTATCTTCTCTACAATTGTAGTAAAACCAACGTAGCTTATTTGTGTGGTGTAGCTTCCTTTTGGTAATGTAATGGAGTAAAAACCATATTCATTCGTGTAGGTTCCAATATTAAGTTCGGCAATATATACGGAAACCCCTATTAAAGTTTCATTATTATCGATGTCGGAAACTACTCCGCTAAGGGTTACTTTTTCTTGACTAAATCCAATTATCGTAAATAGACTTAGTAACCAATAAATTTTAAATTGTTGCATTTTTTTGGTATAGATTTTGCAAAACAAATTTCATCAAAATAAAAAGCAATTGTTTAAAACATATGTTAATTTATAATTAAAAATCAATTATTGTTTTAATTTTACATTTTCAAGAAAATACTCATGAAATTCAATTTATTCGCTTTTCTTTTTTTATTTCATTTTGTGTCGCTTTTTGCACAAAAAGACAATCCTTTCAAGACTTCTAAATTAAAGATTGATTGGGATGAGCCTGCAAAAGTAGATACTAAATCAAATACAATTACTTTGCCTTACAAAAGTATTTTTGACAAAGATGATAGTTATTTAAAACGTTATTCCGTTCTCAATCAGAAAAAAGGCGAGGAGAGTGTGTTGATTAAAAAGAATGAATTTAAAAACCCAGGGGATGTAGTTAAAGAAAGATTGAATAAAGAAACTCAACAAGGTAGTTGGGATGATGTATTCTTTGGAAAGTTTAAAGTTACCACGTCGGTTTTAAAAATAATGACAAGAGATCACATGGATCCTGATGGGGATAAAGTGAGAATCTTATTAAATAGTATTGTTGCATATAATGTTATTTTTCTAGAAACTGAATTTAAAACAACTTATATTGAATTAAGAGAAGGAGAAAATAGTATAGATATTGTTGCTTTAAATCAAGGATTAGCGGGCCCAAATACAGCAACATTTGCTTTATATGATGGAGATGATAATTTAATTACAACAAACGATTGGAATTTGAATACGGGAGTATCCGCAAAGTTTACAATAGAGTATGTAAAACCTATTGAAAAGAAGTAAATAATTATTACCTTTTATAAAATGAACATGCCCCAAAGAGTAGTTAACTTTTGGGGCATGTTTTATTTTACTAATTCTATCTTAGTTTAATTTCGCTAAGATTGTATTTAATGTCTCACTTGGACGCATTGCTTTGTCTGTTAGTTCAAAACTAGGGTGGTAATAACCACCAATATTTTGAGGCTTACCTTGAGCTGCGATTAATTCTTCATTAATTTTACCTTCGTTAGTTGTTAACTCATTAGCAATAGGTGTAAAGATTGCTTTTAATTCGGCATCTTTATCTTGAGCTGCTAACGCTTGCGCCCAATATAGAGCAATATAAAAATGAGATCCTCTATTGTCTAACTGACCAACTTTTCGTGCTGGCGATTTATCGTGAGCTAAAAATTGCTCAGTGGCTTGGTCTAATGTTTCAGATAAAACCATTGCTTTAGCATTGTTTAAGGTTTGTCCTAGATGTTCTAATGACACTCCTAAAGCTAAAATTTCTCCTAACGAATCCCAACGTAAATATCCTTCTTCTATAAATTGCTCAACGTGTTTAGGAGCAGAACCACCTGCACCAGTTTCAAACAATCCACCACCATTCATTAATGGAACAATAGATAACATTTTTGCTGAAGTTCCTAATTCTAAAATTGGGAATAAATCTGTTAAATAATCACGTAATACGTTTCCTGTTACGGAAATAGTATCTAAACCAGCTTTCAAACGCTCTAAAGTAAATTGTGTAGCATCTACAATATTTAAAATTCGGATATCTAAACCTGTAGTATCGAAATTTTTCAAATAAGCTTCAACTTTTTTAGTTACTTCTCTATCGTGTGCACGATTTTCATCTAACCAAAAAACAGCTGGAGTATTCGATAATCTTGCTCTGTTTACGGCTAATTTTACCCAATCTTGAATTGGAGCATCTTTAACTTGACACATTCTAAAAATATCGCCAGCTTCTACTGTTTGTTCCATGAATACATGACCATTACCATCTGTTACTTTTACAGTACCATTAGCGGTCATTTGGAACGTTTTGTCATGAGAACCATATTCTTCTGCTTTTTGTGCCATCAAACCTACGTTTGGAACACTTCCCATAGTTTTTGGGTCAAAAGCTCCATTTTTCTTACAGAAATCAATAGTAGCAGTATATAAACCAGCATAACATCTATCTGGAATTAACGCTTTCGTATCTTGAGGTTTTCCTTCTTTGTTCCACATTTGACCAGAAGTTCTAATCATTGCTGGCATAGAAGCATCTACAATTACATCAGATGGTACATGAAAATTGGTGATTCCTTTTTCAGAATTTACCATTGCTACTGCAGGTCCGTTTGCAAAAGCTTCATTTAAAGCAGCTTCTACTTCCGCTTGTTTTGGGTGACCTGCAATTTTAGCATAAACATCACCTAATCCATTTTTAGTATCTACTCCTAATTCTGTAAATAAGTTAGCGTATTTAGCAAATACATCTGCAAAAAACACATCAACAATAGCGCTAAAAATGATAGGGTCAGACACTTTCATCATTGTAGCTTTCAAGTGTACGGATAATAAAATACCTTTTGCTTTAGCGTCTGCAATTTCTTTAGCAGCGAAAGCTTTCAAAGCTTTTAAATTTAATACAGATGAATCAATGATTTCACCTGCTTTTAATGAACTAGTGCTTTTTAAAATTGAAGAAGTTCCGTCTTCTGCTATGAATTCAATTGCAAATTGAGAAGCTTCTGTAACAGTAACTGATTTTTCACTTCCATAGAAATCGCCATCTGTCATATGTGCGACTTCTGTTTTTGAATCTGCCGACCAAGCTCCCATTGAGTGAGGATTGTTTTTCGCATAATTCTTAACCGCTTTTGGAGCTCTTCTGTCAGAGTTTCCTTCACGTAATACTGGATTTACAGCCGAACCTAAAACTTTTGCAAATTTAGCTTTGATAACTTTTTCTTCTTCTGTTGTAGCTTCTTCTGGGAAGTTAGGAATGTTGTAACCTTGCGATTGTAATTCAGCAATTACTTCTTTTAATTGAGGTACCGAAGCTGATATGTTAGGTAATTTGATAATGTTTGCTTCTGGAGTAGTTGCTAATTGTCCTAATTCAGATAAAGCGTCTCCAATTTTTTGATCTTCATTTAAAAACTCTGGAAAGTTTGATAAAATTCTGCCAGCTAATGAAATATCTCTTGTTTCTATAGCAATGTTTGCAGGTTTTGTAAAAGCTTTTACAATAGGTAAAAACGAATGTGTTGCCAACATTGGCGCTTCATCCGTAATAGTATACATTATTTTAGATTGATTGGACATGAATGTTATGTGTTTGTTTGAATATAATTTGTAAAATCTGCCAAATATAGGAAATTTGAAAGAAATAATGTGGTGTATTCGCTTAAATCTTGAATTAAATTCAATAAAAAAAGCCACAACATTGTTGCGGCTTTTTATGCTTGAGAACGTACAAATTAGTTTTTGTATCTTCTTTCTTTAATTTTTGCTTTTTTACCAGTAAGATCTCTAAAGTAGTAGATACGAGCTCTACGAACTTTACCTCTTTGGTTCACTTCAACTTTTTGTAAAGCTGGTAAGTTAACTGGGAAAATACGCTCAACACCAACAGCACCAGACATTTTACGGATAGTAAAAGTTTCAGTTGCTCCAGTACCTCTTCTTTGGATTACTACTCCTTTGAAGAACTGAGTTCTTGTTTTTTCACCCTCTTTAATTTCGTAGTACACAGTGATAGTATCACCAGCTCCGAAAGCAGGAAAATCTTTTTTTGTTACAAATTCGCTATTCACGAAATCAACTAAATTTGACATAGTCTTTATTATAAAAGTTTGATTCAAAGCAACATACACGGTTATCGTCAGAGGTTGGTTCAAAGTG
>Ga0255098_1000249_pt1 | contig 16513 bp, 7 predicted proteins | sample Colum_Atlam_RepC_2_FD_188440 | JGI IMG/M metagenome (GOLD analysis project Ga0255098, IMG submission 188440) | Freshwater microbial communities from Columbia River, Oregon, United States - Colum_Atlam_RepC_8d | ecosystem: Environmental > Aquatic > Freshwater > River | place: USA: Oregon... | reverse complement strand
ATATAATTAAATTTTAGAAATGGCGTTTCCTTTGGAAAAAACTTTAAGTAATAATGACACAGAAAATGTTCATAAAAGTGAAGATATTTATAAACATAATAAACACAGTGGCGGTAGTGTCCTTAAATTATTTGGATTAGGAGATACATTTACTAATGCAATAAAAAAAACTAAATCTAGTGAAAACAAATTAATTAATACTTATGAAACAATGGATAAATCAGTAAAAAGATATCATAAATCTTATGATGAACATATAAAAAATTTAGAAAAGTTGGATGATTATGCTAATTTCCACGGTATGGAAAATTTATTTAAAAATGTTATTATGAAAGGTAGTTTCAAGGATGGTAAAGTAGATAAATCCTCACCAATATTATTTAGAAATTATTTAATTCAAAGCGAAACAACACCAAGTGCTTTCAGAAAAGAACATATACTGCGCCAAGTAAATTATGTTCTTAATAAACATTTTGCAAGTCGTGAACATATGTTTATTAAGTATATGTCTGTAGAAATTGGCAAAAGCGAATTTATTTTAGCCATTACTACTATTGATAATAGAAAAATGACTCGTAAAATTAGTCATAATAAGTATATAATAAGTATGTCCGAAACTAAAGCAGCATTAAAAGATATTCTAGGAACAACTAAAAAAAATCTTAAACGCAAAAGTAAATTAATTGAATTAGATAATTATGATTCTCAGGTAGAAAGTACTAAAAAGAAAAGTGCAAAAACTAAAACTAAGACTAAATCAGGAACTAGAACTAGAACTAGATCTAGATCTAGATCTAGAACAAAATCTGGAACTAAAACAAAAATACGTTTAGTTAATAATTTATCTATTTTCAATAAATCTAATAATACCAATAACTCTGATCGCAAAAAAAATAAAATGAACACTAATACTGGTAATATAGATGAATTACCCAGTGGTATTAACATTGGGAATGAAGTTTCCAAAAAATCTACTAAAAAATCAGTATTAGATATATATTTGACACCATCACAAAAAGCTGCAAAGGCTGCAACTAAAGCCATACCAACTGCAGCCCAGATTGGACCATCACCATATGCAGCCACATTACCTGTAGGTGCTCCAGGTACACCCGGAATGCTACCTCCTACAACTGGTATAGAACAACGTAAAGCTGAAATAATTGGTACACCTGGAATGACTTACCAACAAACAGCACCTTTACCACCACCACTTACTGATCAATTTGGTCAACATCAACAACAGGCAAATCCGGATGAAGCAAGATGTAATGCTATACCTAATCCAGGATGGGATACCTGCAGACCCCAGAATTGCAGATTTGATCAACGTAGCTTTAAATGCGCAGCACTTGCACCTAGAAATCCATTTGGAGGACCTGGTGGTAGATTTGGTGGACCCGGCTCACCATTCGGAGCACTAGCACAATTCGGTCCTCCTGTACAGGCACCAACACCCGCCGCTGGTTTTGCACCTACACCTCCAATACAAATTTAATGATTTTTTGATTTTTTGATTTTTTGATTTAATATTTTGTTTTTATTCTTATTCTAGATAAACATAACTAAATAAGTAGATGTTTTTTTATAATTTATATAATATTTATATATAGTAATAGTAATAAAGTATTACCAGAATGGATACATATTTGAAACTTACATCAGTTAAAAATAATAAAAATTGTAATTGTATATCACCTTTTTATATTAATGATATTACTGGTATAAATCCTCATACTGGACGTGATTACAGTAAAGAAGATTTAGATGCTATGAAAACAGCTTTATATCGTATATCTGCTGCAAAAGGTTGCAATGTATCCGTATGTTGTGATCCTGATGACCCAACAACCAATCCAAATCCTGAATTTACCAAACAATTTAAACAAAAATTCCCTAAGATAATGCCATTATATGAAGGTAGCCGGCTTAAGGGAATTAAATTATCTACGAGAGTAGATGTAAAAGAATCTGGATGGCAAGATCCTAATCCTTATATGATTTGCAAAATAACCAAAGCGAAAATTATCGATACTCCAGATCCAAATATTAAAATTGCAACAAATTTAGTTAATGATTGTTATAGCAATAATTGCAGTTCATTAGAAGTAATGACAGTAAAAACACTTTTACAAAACGCCAAAGCTGATATGAATTATACTTATTTCGACGATGCCCGTGTAACTCAGGCTATTCTAGAAAACAATATTTCCTACGTTAAAGAATTTATTCGCAAATATAAAAAAGTTGATATGCCACTCACCAATGATGATTACAACAACCGGATGATTCATATAGCCGCAGGTAGCAACAATAACGAAATCCTAACTATGCTTATCGCACTTAAAGCAAAACTAAACGTCCAGAATAAATTACGTGAAACACCAATTCAATTTGCAATAAGAGCCAAAAACTTAGACAATATCAGTTCACTCCTTAGCCAAGGTGTTGACCTAACTATTCCTAATAAAGATGGTGAAACACCTATGTTTTATGCAATGAAAACTGGCGATATGCGTATTGTAAATATGTTATACACTAATAATTCACCTATCCAAGGTGTAGATAAAGACGGTAATAATCTTATTCATTATTGTATCCTTCATTGCCCTAGCTATAAAGAAAATGATGATACTGTTCCCAATAGCAAGGGTGAAATAATCCAGTTTTTGATTGAACACGGTATTAGCACAGAACAGAAAAATAAAGCTGGAATTACTCCTTTAGAATTAACTAGTCGGCAAATTAATAAAGAACTTAATAAGGAATGTGCAGATACTAATGCTGCTGAACAAGCACAGGTTATTGAAAAATTCTTTAATGTTAAGGCTGCTGCTTCAGGTAGTAATATGAATGGTGGACGTAGGGAACATTTTTCTAATGGTGGTGGTGCAATTAAGCAAGATATATCAGAATATACTCCAGAACATATAGCATTATTAGATATCCAAACCAAATTATTTAATAATATCTTAAGAAATAATCCTAAGAAATATGGAGGTTATATTAGTGTGAATGATATACCCAAGGGCGCGCCAATTGAAGTATTAGATACAGTGTGTGTAGGTGAGAATATAACTGGTAATGAGGATACGGAAGAATGTATTGCAAAAGGTGGACGTATTAGTAAGATTAAGAATAAGACTACAAAGATAAAATTGGAACTTATCCCAGAAGAAGAAAGCCAAATTGACCAACTTAAACAAAAAGATTTATATTACCCCAAACAATATGATAAAATTCCAGTAGGTACTGTACCCAATAACATATCTAGTTATAATGCCAGTGTTAAAGCTAGTGGCAATATATTACCTAATACTACTGCAGCCCAAACACCCGGTATTACTTATAATATCGGCGAAAGCTCTACTAATGTTGTATCTACTCCTACTACTATGAATACACCAGCAACTGCAGTATCACCTGCTGCACCAGCACCAGCAACTGCAGTATCACCTGCTGCACCAGCACCAGCACCAGCACCAGCACCTACTGTTGCAACACCAGTAGCTACTGAACATCCCAATATTATTGAAGAAGATAATACGGTTGTTCGTAAATGCAAAAAGGATGCTATTCGTAATTCTGCAAAAATTGCACAAACTACTATGCCTGCGGCTATGTCTGCGGCTATACCTAGTACTACATCTGGTAATACAATAGGCAATTTATATAATACTTATAAATTACCAATTAATATTATTGCAGTTGTAATAATTTTATTGATCGCATTATTAATTTATTTGAGTATAACTGGAAATAGTAATAATGTTTCTGTATAAATTAATAAATTATCTTTAATTTTTCATATAATTTTTTAAATTATTAATAATAACCAATAGTTGTAAAAGGATACTTAATTTTATATATTAAGGATTAGAACGGTATAATTTAAAATATGTATTTTATATAAAATGATTAGTAAAAAAAACAAAAGTAAGCAATATACTCAATATAAAAGTAAAAGTAAAAATAAAAGTAAAAATATAACTAAATCAAAATATAAGTCGAAAATACAAAAAGGTGGAGTTATAGCTACTGATTCAGTCTTGAAAGAAAGAACTAAAATAAAAAAAGGTACTATAAAATCTAATAAAAAAATAATATTTGAAGGACTTGAACTTGATATAGATAATATTTCTAAAAAAGCTCGCGAACTGTATAAGAGAATTAGTTCAGAAAGATCAGCATCAGCATCAGCTGCAGCTGCAGCTGCAGTATCACAGGGAATACCTGATGGGCAAACACCAACACAACCAAAACAACCAAAACAACCAACACCTGATACAAATTCACCAAAAAATATGGAGTTTGTAGATAAAAAGAAAGCAACACAATCAGATCAAGAAGAATCAAAATCACTCACACAACAAACACCTGTACCAGCATTCAAATCGCAAAAAGCCCTAAACAAATCACGTATAAGAAGCAGGGCTGTTGTTCGTGGTTATAGAAATCATTAAGTATACATATGCATATATTTGGATTTGTCTTCTTCTTTACTAGAAGAATGTTTTTCCTTAATTTCCTTAAATAATTTAATCCCATCAACAATATCAGCTATCATAATTTTCTTTTTAGTATTTTTTAATTCTTCTTCCGTAGGTATATTTAACAATCTTCTAGAATGCGTTTTCTTACAACACGCAAATAATGTTGTCATATCACCCCCAAAATTCGGAAATATCTCCATATTCTCTTTAACAATCGGCACAATTTCCTCAACAGTCGCACCTAGTACCCATTTTTGCTCCTCCAGATACTTCTTAAAAATCAATACCAACTCATCAGGACTATAACCCTTAATCTCAAAATGATGTGTAAAGCGCCGCGCCAATCCCTCATTCTGGACAAAGAATTTTTCATACGTCGGTTTCTTATATCCGGCCACCACACAGACTAAATCGTGTGCGTGCTCCGATAAATACATATTAATCATATCTATCGCTTCCCTGGCAAAATCACGATCCGACGTCGGACTTAACGAATAAATCTCATCCAATAATAATACACCACCCAATGCCTTCTCTAACACTTTGCGGGTTTTAGGGGCAGTCTGACCAATATATTCACCAATAAGATCGTCACGTTTTGCACAAATAACCTTATCTGTTTTAAGGAAACCTAGACGATTATATATTTTCGCAATAATATGGGTTAACTGGGTTTTACCTACACCAGGAGGACCAACAATTACAGTATGCAACATATCTACATTTTTATTGTCTAATTGCTGGAGATAATAAATAATTTGGTCAAATACGATTTTTTTAACATCTTGCATACCAATCATATTCTTTAATTCGGTTAAAGGCTCTACTAACCTACTTAACTGTTTTAAATTAAGATTATGACGTTTGCGCTTTCTAGAATGATACGATTTTCCAAGTTCTATTAAATCATCAATAGTTTTAATATTGGACCCCAACCACTCATATTCTAATGCAGAAGTATCTATATCATCATCTTCGGCGTCATCATCATCGTCATCGTCATCTTCGTTATTGGAATGCTTATGTTTATCTTTATTGTGTCGATTGTTATTTTTATTTTTGTTTTTATTTTTGGGTTCATTACTACAACCTTGTAAACGATTTATTAGTGATTCAAAAAACAAATTACCAGCCATTATATTCTCATTACCATTATCATCCTCACCACTGCCACTATTATTACAACAATTACTATGATCATTATTATTATCATCCTTATTTGCTTTGTCATTATCATCCTCATCCTCATCTTCATCCTCATCATCTTCATTGTCGTCATCTTCGTCATCTTCGTCATCATTATCATTTTTATCATTTTTATTATTGTTATTATTGTTATCATTAGCCTTATGTTTTTTATTATTTACGGTAGTTTTGGTGTTTGTTGTTTTATTAGTAGTCGTTGTAGATTTATCTTTAGTGGGTTGTCTAGTATTAATTAAAATTAGTCTTATTTTATTAGGTTCATTTGGATTTGTTTCTAAACGTGGCATATTATTTAATGTTGGCATCATAGGTGGATTTGTAAAAAAATTAATATTAGATGGGGGACTATGTGTTGCAATGGGTGGTACAATTGGCATAGTGTTTGCTTGTATATTTGCTGGTGTGAAAAATTGTTTATTAACTAAATTATGAAAACAGAAATCACATACATCTCGACCATCAATTAAACAATGTTTAAAATTATTGTCTATAACTCTTTTACATTCATCACATTTAGGAAAAATCGGAACAGTATTTTTTGTTGTATTTGTAGTGGTATTTGTAGTGGTATTTGTAGTGGTATTAGTTGATTTGGTGTTAGTATATTTAGGATTCGGCACTGTTTTCCTGTTTGTTTTTCTGGGTGGTATATTATTAGACATTATTAATTTTACACTATTAAGTTTACACTATTAAGTTTATATGTATTACGCTACAACTTTCTAGGAATAAAAGATATTTTTTTAAGTTAATAAATAACTTATTTAGTTTATTTGGCAAATAATTTAAGTAAAAAAGTTTTATGCATCTAGATACATTATCTAGATGATACATTATCTAGATACATTATCTAGATGATACATTATCTAGATACATTATCTAGATGATACATTATCTAGATACATTATCTAGATGATACATTATCTAGATACATTATCTAGAATAGCAAATATATTTTCATTATTTTTATTTTAATTTAAACATTAGAATTCCTATATAATTATTCTTGCTTTTAGTGTTAATAAAAAATTGAAAGTTTTTATTTGCATTTGAATTATTACTAAAATACTTACAGAAATGTCACAAGTTAAAATATCTAAGAAAGGCAAACAGTCTAAGAATAAAGCAGATGTCAATGCCAATGCCAATGGTGATACCAATGGTGATACCAATGGTGATACCAATGGTGATGCCAATGGTGATACCAATGGTGATGCAAAAAGCAATATTGATGTTAAAACTGTTTCATTTGCTGAAGATACTAAGCAAGAAGATTTGAAGTTAAAGGATCAGTTAAAGGATATTATGAAAGATATTAATATTATTGCAAAAGATGAAATTAAACATATTATTGGTAATAAGACAAATGATTTTGATTATTATGGAAATACATTTGATGTAATTGATACAATCTTAAATCAACATAATAATAGAGAATTAGTAAATCATCAACATACGTCATATAAACAATTTATTGAAAAAGATATTGGTGATATTATAAGACAATTTAATACACGCAAATTATATTTTAATTATGATGTAAATGCAAATAAACATAAACTAGAATTACACGTTGATTTTCTAAATTATAACCTAGGAAGACCTACTATTCACGAGAATGATGGTAGTTTTAAGGTTATGAGACCAGATATTGCAAAATTACGTAATTTAACATATAGTGCCCCATTGACTTTGAATGTAAAATTAACCCGTGTATTGCGAACAAGTAGCAATCCCACGATGACAATTAATCCAGATGGCACGGAAAACATTATAGAAACTTTAGATTTAGAGGATATTAAAGAAGAGATTTTTAATAATATTAATTTTGGACGTATTCCTATTATGGTTATGGGCACTAATTGTGTCTTAAACAAAAAGGATGGAACCACATTAGATCAAAATGGTGAATGTCCCTACGATGTAGGTGGATATTTTATTATTGGTGGTAATGAGAAAGTGATAATATCACAGGAACGTATTGCTGAGAATGAGACATTTGTATTTAATAATCAGAAGAAACTAAAAGGTAAAGAAATCGAAATACGTTGTGTCTCCGACCAATATTTCAGTGTAGTCGTAGCTAATTTAATTAGATATGTTTATAAGGATAATAGTCTAGAATTTGAAATACCTAGTTTTAAAAATCCGGTTCCCATATTTATATTATTAAAGGCTTTGGGTGTTAAAACCGATAAGAAATTATTTGATTATATTGCGTGGGATATGGAGGATGAAACCGGTAAATTTATTACTGAAATATTGAAGAATAGTTTTGAAAAATTTAAGAAAGTATGTAAAATCAATTGTATTAGCAGTGATGCAGATCCAGAGAAATTCCAAGAAGTTATTATTAATTATTTGAAATTCAAAAATGCAAATAGGGAAATAAAACTTAGTAATGAAGATAAAATACAATATGTTAAAAAGATTCTAGAAGACGAAATCCTACCCCATATCGGCAAAGGATTTGATAAGAAAGCTAAATACATAGGTTATATGTGTCGGAAATTGATTCTAGTACAACACAATTATATACCCCACGATGACCGTGATGCATATGATAATAAACGTGCAGATACGCCGGGAAGATTACTAGCAACTCAATTTCGACAATGTTTTAATAAATTAGTTAAAGATATGGTAAAAAGTATTACTCGTGAAATTAAAAATAATAAATCACGCCGCGATATTTTCGACCTAATCAATAACAACAATATTTACAAAATCATTAAACCTACTATCATAGATGGTGGATTGAAATATGCGCTTGCAACCGGTAATTGGGGAATGAAAACAAGTGGTAAAGGCAATATAAAAGCCGGTACTGCGCAAGTACTTAATCGTTTAAGTCATCAGAGTTTCATATCACATTTGCGCCGTGTAAATTCACCTAGTGATAAAACCGGTAGTAATGGCAAAATTGTTAAACCTCGTAAGCTACATGGTACTAGTTGGGGTTATTTATGCCCTGCAGAGACACCAGAAGGCCAACCTGTAGGATTAGTTAAGAATTTATCATTAGTTTCAAAAATTACAGCAAATAGTAATAGTATTATTGTTCGAAATTTAATTAATACAATTAATGATATTAAGAAAATAGAAGACATTACACCATTGGAAATAAGCAATAATTGCCTAGTATTTATAAATGGTGATTGGCTAGGTATATCGCTGAAACCACACGAATTTGTTAATGAATTACGTTCTCAAAGACGTCAAGCAAATATTAACATATTTACTGGGATTTATTGGAATATTGCACAACGTACTATTAAAATATATACTGATGCCGGGCGTTTTGTACGGCCGATGTATATAGTTGATAATGAAGTGAATGGTGCGAAAGGTGTTAATAAATTACGTATTACTGATGAATTTATTAAGAAGTTAAAAGAAACACATTATTCATTTAATTTCCTGATTAGTCCGAAGTTTTATGAATTAGTAAAAAGTCGGGATATTTATGTTAATAATGCACAGGGTGCAATAGATTTATCAAAGCAATTTGGAAGTGAAGGTGTAATAGAATATATTGATACAAATGAGGTTAATAATTGTTATTATGCAATGACTCTAGACGATTTAGAAATGGAACACGCACCATACAATAATAAATTTACACATTGCGAGATATATCCAGGATTAATCCTAGGAGCTGTTGCAAGTGTAATTCCATTTCCAGATGACAATCAATCTCCTCGTAACTGTTACCAATGCGCGATGGGGAAGCAATCTATTGGTTTGTTTGCTCGCAATTTTCAAAAGCGGATGGATACATTAGCTTATGTAATGAATAATTTAGAAAAAGCATTAGTGAAAACGAAGTTTGCAAAATATATTAATTATGATGAATTGCCTTGTGGTTTGAACGCTATGGTTGCAATTGGTTGCTATACTGGCTATAATATGGAGGATAGTATTTTAATGAATCAAGGTGCTGTGGATCGTGGTCTGTTTAGGGCAACGTTTTACCGTACATATAAAGATGATGAAAAGAAAATCCAATCTAGTGGCCGTGAAGAAAAATTCGCGAAACCTAATACAAAATATACTCGCGGTACAAAACCCGGCAATTATAATAAATTAGATGAACGCGGATTTGTACGAAAGGATGAATACGTTACTAGTGATGATATTATTATTGGAAAAGTATTACCATTGAAGAATAAAATGGATGAAAATGGTCATCAGTTATACAAAGATTGCAGTACTAGTTTGCGTAGCAATGAAACAGGTTTTGTAGATAAAATCTATACTGACCGTAATGCAGATGGTTTCCGATTTGTTAAAATTCGAATGCGTACTGAACGTATTCCTATTATTGGTGATAAATTTGCATCGCGATGTGCCCAAAAAGGTACCGTAGGTATGATTTATCCACAAGAACAGATGCCATTTAATGCAGAGGGTATATCACCCGATATTGTAATGAATCCACACGCTATTCCTAGTCGAATGACTATTGGACAACTTATGGAGTGTATATTGGGTAAAGCTAGCGCTACACTAGGCGGATATAGTGATTGTACGCCATTTAATAAGGTACCGTATGATAAGATTTGTGCTATTTTAGAGGCAAATGGATTAAATTATACTGGTGATGAAATATTATATTCTGGTATAACTGGTCAACAAATGGACGTTAAATTGTTCTTTGGACCAACATATTACCAAAGACTGAAACATATGGTTTTAGATAAACAACATTGTTTAAGTAGTGAACATGATGTTCTTACATTACAAGGATGGAAACCTATAGCAGACATTACTACTAATGATTTAGTAGCTACATTGAATGCTAGTGGTAATATAGAATATAAAAATCCTACTGCAATTCATCATTATCCAGAATATAATGATAAAATGTATGAAATTAAAAATGCTAATATTAGTTTAAATGTTACTGATAATCATCGTATGTTTGTATCTCGAGCTTGCGAGCCCGAGCCCCGCTCATTTGAATTAGTTGAGGCTAAAGATATTATTGGTCAAGAGGTATTTTATAAAAATATGGAAATGATTATACCATCACATAAAGATTTAATCGTTGAACGTGTATATGATTATGAAGGTGCCGTGTATTGTATTTCAGTACCGAATGAAGTATTTTATGTAAGAAGAGATGGAAAACCTGTATGGACAGGTAATAGCAGATCTTCGGGTCCTGTCGTACAATTAACGCGACAACCCGCTGAAGGAAGATCACGCGATGGAGGATTGAGGGTTGGTAAATTCCATTTTGCCAACAAGAGGGGATTATTTCTGTGTGAAATAATATGTCCCCTAGTCATTTACTTAACTGACTTAGACGAAAGCTTATGCGTCTTATTGCAGGAGTTAGAGTTAATCGAGAGAAATTAACTTGTAAGTGGCGACACAACCTGGTTCGAGGGAACTCCTTAGAAAAGGACAATCTCGATGCGAGGTGGTTTAGCTGACCACCCGCGGTAACGTGCGGAAAGGTGTGGGTGGATTATGTTTGATTGTAAATACATAATCTGCTTAAGGAACGTACTGGCCCCTGTGAAAACAGGCCGATAGAATAAGTGCTGCAACACAAGGTCTATTGGGTTCATATTTATGCTTGAATTTATTTGATTAAAATATAAATTTTATGAAAATATAATTTGGGCGCAAAAATGAGTGGAATGGGCGGAGATGGAACGTGATTGCTATATTGGAACCACCCATATCCCGACATCTTTTGGATTATCATTTAATCTTAAAGATTTTGAGGGAAAACAGGTTAATATATTAGGTTGGAATCAAAATAGCAATGGTATAACAATATCAAAACAATCACAATTTCTCTATAAGGGGGAACGTGAATGTGTAGATATATATTTAGAAGATGGTCGTAAAATTACTTGTACACCAGATCATAGAATGCTATCATCTACAAATCAATGGATTAAGGCTAATGAATTAAAGAAAGGAGAGACATTTTTAAAATGTAGTGTAAAATATCCAGGAATAGACATTAATAAAGAATTTACTTTATGTAATAACTGGTCATTAAGAATTAATGATAATTTAACATTAAAAACAGATAGTATTGAAGAGTATTTTAAGTCTATGGCATTTGCTAGAATATTAGGTTATTTATTAACTGATGGTTATATAAGTAATAAGGGAATAAATGCAGTTATTTATTTAGGACATAAAATCGATTTAGAAAGATTATTAGATGATATAAAATTATTTACGGAAATTAAACAAAATGATTTTAAAGATAAGCATAGAAATATTTACACAGTTAAAGTTCCTTATTCTTTAATAGATAATATTCTTGATTTAGATGGAATAATGACTGGTGCAAAAGTAAATCAAGCATCAACACTACCAACTTTTATATTAGATCCAAATTGTCCTCTGCCTATTGTTCGTGAGTTCATTGCAGGATTATTTGGTGGAGATGGACATACTTGTAATATTAGTAAAAATACATTTACTTATATATCTTTCTCAAAAAGTAAGGTAATAGGTCATATAGATTCATTAAAAATAATGATGGAAAATATTAAAAAATTATTAGAACGATTTGATATTAAAGGTATTACATTACAAAATCCAAAAATAAATAGCGCCTCTAAAAAAAGAGAAGATGATGATGATAAAAATTATGAAATTGTATTACATCTAGATATGCATGAATTAATTCCATTCTATGAGAAAATTGGTTTCCGATATTGTTGTCATAAAAACCAACGAATGGAAGCTGCCGTAGCATACACTCGCCTACGTAGTGGTGTAATCCGCCAAAAAAAATGGATTATTAACCGTGTTAATGAATTAACCAACTATAAGGCCAAAAAACTGGAAAATAATAAATGCACAGTTAATACAAGTGATGCAATTGAAAAAGCAACTGATGAATTAAAAGAACAAGAACCACTATTGCATAAGTTTGCAATTCCAAGTTGCAGTGATATTAAGGAATATTTGATTAATGAACGTGAAGGTGGTAAGATACCAAGTTCTAAGTTTCCTACATCAACAGAATTTCTTAAAACTATAGATGCATATTGCTGGTTTAGATCAAATACTGATGAAATGTGTTATGGTGTATCTCAAAATAGTGAAGTATTACCTACAATGAATTTGAAAGTAATTGATATTCGTCCAGGTGGTGTGCATCCTGTATATGACATTCAGGTTGATAAGGAAGAAAGTTTCCTGGCAAATGGTGTTGTTGCACATAATTGTCTAATTGCCCACGGTGTAATGGGTTTTATGAAGGAGCGAATGATGGACGTAAGTGATAAATTTACAGTTTACATCTGTAAAGAATGTGGTTTGTTTAGTGTAGTTAATCCTGATGAGGATGGTGAACGTAAATGCGGCGGATGTGAAAATTATTCTGAATTTATGGAATTACGTATTCCATATGCTTGTAAATTATTAATGCAAGAATTAGAAGGTATGATGATCACACCACGATTTAACCTACCCAAACCCAATATATAATTGATTATCACACAAATAATAAAAATAAATAATAAAAATAAATAATAAAATAAAAATAAGACAGTGTATTTAATTTAGTCCATATCAACAACTTTAGGTTTAGTTGGTTCTGGTATGGGTAATTTTGCCGTTTTAGTTAATTTTTTTGTATCTGGTGAATCAGTTTCAGTGTCTTTTTTTGGTATTTGTTTTTTAGTTCGTTTTCTAGGTTTAGGTAAAACATTTATATCTGTAGTTTTAGTATCATTGCTACTTATTTTTTTATAATATTCTAAAATCTTCCTTTCTTTATCTCTAATACTTTTATTAAAATTTACTTTACTTTGTGTTTTATTTTGCATATTATATGTTATTTGTCTTATTTAATTGATAATATTACCTCTAATTATTACCTCTAATTATTAAGTAGATATAAATTTCTTATATTTTTATCCAAGTAATATCCGATTAATATATAATTAATTTATCTAAATTAATGATAGAAGGAATTGTAATTGTAAAATGGCATCATCACCAATTGTACTTGTTGAACAATATGTACCATTAACTATATATGATAGAATTGCATTTGCAAATTTATTTCCAAAAGTTAAAGAATTTGAAATACCAGAAAAATTAATACCATTTGTTAATAAAATAAAAACTATACCAGCACCAAAAATAGAATTTAAAAAAACAATACAAGGTTCAAAAACAACTGCTCCAAAAAATTCAACCATTAGGCAAATAAGCGCAACACCATCTGCAGCTGTGGTATCTCTACATCCAAAACCATCTGCAGCTGTGGTATCTCTACATCCAAAACCATCTGCAGATGTGGTAACTCCAAATCTAAAACCAAATGTTGCCAGCACTCCTGTAGCAGCAACACAAGAAAAAATTAATGTGCTTACATATAATATTAGTTGGGAGGCTATGACAGCTAATAGTAAAGCACCGTATTTTAGTGGTAGTGCAGAAAAAGTAGCAAAGTTATGTCATACACAAACTCCAGAGCCAAAGACTGACGATAATAATCAATGTTTACTCAATGTGGTGGAAGTTATAAACAATACACCAAATCTGGATTTTGTTGCACTACAAGAGGCATCTAATTGGAAACTTATTAGAGAAAAATCACTACAACTTATAGCTCCAAAAATGAAATATATACATCATAATATACTTATACGTGATAAGAATTCTGATAAGAAACTCAAAGCAGTAGAAGACTTAGTATCATTTTACAATTCAGAAAAATTTGAATTTGTGGCAGTAAAAGTTGGAGAAATTAGTTCTAGACCATTTCAGATTGTTTATTTAAAACATAAAAATAAAACAACTAAAGATCAATATGCATTTATTAATGTTCATTTACCGAAAGAAAATTTTACTCAAGACAAATTAAAAGAAGCATTGAAATATGCTGCAACTAGTTCTTATATTTATAAAAAAATAGATGATAATACAGAAATAGGTAATTTATCCTATTTAAAAATTTTTACATATAATAAAACACAACAAAAAGATACTGAAAAGGAAATACAAGTATATAATGAAAAAACGGATTCGAAAGAAGATACTATTAAAGATAAAAACGTGCAATTTGATACACAATTTTATAATGATATCTATAATACTAAATATATAATATTTTTAGGTGATACAAATGATGATTTTTGTGCTATAAAACTCAAATTATACGAAGGATTTACACCTTTTGAAAAATTTATAATAGACGGCATACAAGACCCACAAATTAAACAAAAAGCTAAAGCATTCAAAGAACTTACACTACAAGAAATAACGAATCCACCAACAGCTTGTTGTAATTCTGGTGCAAGTGATTTATCATACAAAATACAATATGATGGTATTGCTGATTATATATTAATTAGTGAGGGATTAAATTTTGTAGAAGGTAAATCAAATATTGTTCCAGAATGGTTATCAACAACGCAAAAAGCAAATTTTAATGATTTTCCTACGTCAGATCATTTACCGATATATGCAGAAATTAATATTCCAAATGCACCACCACTAGGTGGAACACCACCACCAGACACTAAAGAAGATGTAGTAGAAGCACCAGTAGCACCAGTAGCACCAGTAGAAGGAGCAGAAAAAGATCCAGTAGCACCAGCAGCACCAGCAGCAAAAGCAGAAGAAGAAAAAGCAAAAGAAGTAGGAGCATTAACAGCAAAAACTAAAACTGAACCTAAACAAGATGAAAATGATATTACTAAATTACCAATGAGCACTATTGACGATTTAGAAATTGTTGCAAAAACACTTCTAGCTAAATATGCTAATAAAACAACAGTAAATATGACAAAAGGTCGTGATATTGATCTAGGTGATAATACTAAAATGATATTATGGAATACGTTAGGTTATGGCGATTGTCTTATATATTCGATTTTACAAGATATATCACCATCTTATAGATCATTAACGGATGAAGATAAAATCAAAATTACAGAACAATATAGAATATTTTTGAGTACTCAAGACAAAATAAGATATAGCGATCGTATGTCTAAGCTTGGTGAATGGTTAGAGAATAACGATATTGCTGATATTGCAAAGATTTTAAATATTATAATTGTTGTTTTTGAACCAAACACTAAAACACTAAATAATCCAAATGGTATAACAGCTTTTTTAAGTAATTTTACAATTAACGGTACAAACAAACCACAAGCTAATACACAAATTATATTTATACACGCAACAGGTCATCATTATTCTTCTGTCTCTGATAGTGATAATAAATTTATACATAATTATAGTGATATAGCAAAGATGAATGTTTTTAAACGTTCGTTAACTGATCAAAATTCTAAAAAGGAAGATGATCAAATTAATGTTATACCAGAAAATGATTTGAAAGACATTGAATTAATTACAGCATCAAGCGGAGGTGTTGTTTATAAAGTTAATTATTTAGGAACAACTTATGCATTTAAAAAAATGTCACAAATGAAAGGTGATAATCTAGGAGCTATTGTTCCTCAAAAAAAAGAAGAATATAAACAAACATTGGCTGCTATTGAATCTGATACTAACAATATATATAAAAAAATGAAACAATATGCAAATTTAGCATCACCAATAATGTTAGTTAAAGATGACGTTGCTAACAATAATTTAATAGGTTATTTAATGAAATTTCTTGATAATGAATATGAAAGTATAGATGATTTAATTAAAGATAATAAGATTGATACAGAAGATATTTTAAAAAAAATATTAAGACAATTATTGTCAGCATTTAAAAATTTAATATCTTCAGGTACACGCGGCTGTCCAGAACATGGAAATAATATTTTAATTAAAAATTTAAATAAAGTTAACCAAGAATT
>Ga0255098_1000244_pt1 | contig 16642 bp, 32 predicted proteins | sample Colum_Atlam_RepC_2_FD_188440 | JGI IMG/M metagenome (GOLD analysis project Ga0255098, IMG submission 188440) | Freshwater microbial communities from Columbia River, Oregon, United States - Colum_Atlam_RepC_8d | ecosystem: Environmental > Aquatic > Freshwater > River | place: USA: Oregon... | reverse complement strand
ATGCATAGCATATTCCTTTCGTCATGCATGTATCGCATTATAAAAGAAAGCGGGGTTTATTACATCCAAAAGAAGACTATTTTGAATGGGGAAGTCTGTATTTGGAATTATGAATCAGTCCCCAAAGGTGGAACCGCAAAGTTTCAGACTTTGAAAGAAGCAAAAGATTTTATAAAACAAATGAAAAAGTATGACAAGGAAAAACGTGCGAAAGTGATCGGTTATTATTAATCAGGAAATAATATAAATGTCATTCTTTTTAATTTTATTCATTGCATTATCTGATATACGTTTTTTGATATTTCTGATGGTGGTGTTGTCACTAATACTAGCATTGGGATTTCTAGTTTTTATGGTGTTTGAAAAAAGAAATTACATTTTCAATATTATCAATAACGTTAAAATGAAATTGAAATATTTTATCAAACATGTAATATTTCCTCAATATAAAGTCGAATGCATCAATGGGAAATACTATCCATTGTACCGTTATCATGATTCTGGCCCTCGCTGGAAAAACTTTGTTGATAAAGATGAAAAAGATGTAATGTTTACGGATATAATCACCGCTAAGTATTTTATAGACAACCAACGTGTGAAGAAACAAGAAAAGAAGCGTACTTACTACATCTGGTAACTTGATTTTTAGTGACTCCTATGATACAATGAAGTGTCATAGGAGTTTTTGTATGGAAAAAAGATATTATACCCGGAGTTGGCTCTCGAACAGTCCCCCATAATATTGGTCGTTTAATGACCATCACCGCCAAATATCTCGAAGAAAGGGGGTACACGCTTAGAAGTGGTGGTGCAACAGGTTCTGATTTCTGTTTTGAGATAGGTTCCCAACAACCTGATATATACGTGGTGAATGATAAACACATTCCAAAAAGCAAGCATAAGGGGATAGTCCCCGATCTAGAAAAATATCGTCATGTTGTCAAACAATGTTGTTTACATTATAACAAACTACGTGATCAATATGCACGTGATTTGCACACCAGAAATATCTGTCAAGTTATAGGTCATGACCCAGATAATATTATCAAATCTGATTTTCTAATATGTTATACCGATCATGGTGAATACGTTGGTGGAACTACAACAGCGATACGTTGTGCTGAACGTTTTGACATACCTATATTCAATTTTGGAAAATACGAGCGTTTACCTGATGAAGAAATAAAAATAAAACTAAAAGAGTTTTTGCAGGAGAATATGAAATGAACACACTAATGATTTTATTATTGGTTTGTATATTATTGGTGGTGTTATTCTTATTAAAAATACATGTAAATGAACATTTTTCTTTTTATAGGGTTGTATATAAAAATGGCGTTTACATTTCCCAAAAAAGAGTTGATTGTAGTAATGCAGGCGGGGTTGATTGGGTTGAGTGGCATGATGATCAAGAGCACGAAACTGTAAAAGATGCAGTGAGTTATATCAAAGGGTTGTCACAAGATATTAAATCAAAAAATAATAAAAGTAAAATAAAGGTTATAGGTTATTATTTCAAATAATGGAGATTTAACAATGGAATATATGTTATATGTATTATGTTTAGTTTTGGTTTTTATCGCAATAATTTCTGTTTGGACATACTTTTTTCAAACCATAAACCCAAACGTACAATATCGTGTTATACAACGTGGTGAAGGTTATGTGATACAAAAACGTGGTACGTTTAAATGGTCTATCATCAAAACAGATGATGGTAATGAACTTATATTTGCAGATAAAATGGTTGCTGGTATGGTTGTTGCAGAAGCGTTAAAAGCATTGAAAGAAAATAAAGAAGGCGACAAATAATGGATTTTGTTTTAGTATCCGATTTGCATATTGACGAACACCAATTCGATATAAGTGTATTTGATGTTCCTGAAAATAAAGAACGTATTTTATTGAACTTGGGTGATACTTTTACACACACTCCATTTGCAGCCAAATATATTGTCGGTTTTATGAACAAAGTATCTCCTTATTTCAAGTATGTGATTTTTTGTTTGGGAAATCATGATTTTTATGGTCAAAGTATAACCGAAACATATGATTCTATTAAAAAAGAGTTGAAACGTCTTGATAAACCAAATATAATATTCCTTGACGGCGATACGATATTTGAAGTCCCTAATACAAATATAGTAATCTATGGAGACACGGTATGGTCATGGATGCCACCGAATGCGATTGTAAAAAACATTGAAGATTACATGCGTATACGCAACAAGGATAAAACCAATCATTTAAATTTTGAAGAAACGAACGACATAAACAAAAAATCTTTAAAGAAAATAAAAACATTTTTGAAAAATAATAAAGACAAACAATGTGTAGTCGCTACTCATTTTCCCCCAAAATTTTATGATAACGGGTATCCTACTTCATGGCTAACTTATTATTTCCACAATGATAAAGTGACTGATTCGTGGTTCGGACAGCCGTGGATGAAAAATGTTTTTTGGTTACATGGACATACACATTGCCGCCATGACAGAAAATATATGGATACACACATTATTTCTAATGCACGTGGGTATTCGTTAGTTCCTAAATATTTTCCCAAACTTATAACGGTAGATGATTAAAATGAATAGTGGTATGGTACTTAATATAATTATGCTCATGCTTTCAGGGGGGTGTCTGTATTTCATAGCGTCAATATTTTTTGGCAATAGGGTAAAACCCCCAAGAGCTAGTAGCAACGGAACGATTTGGTGTAAAAAATCAACGCCGGGAACACGTGTTCTTGTCACCAATATGAATAGCAACACAGTTGAATATTATTACACTCATGTCAATGGTAATGGCGCTTCTAGCTATAAAATGTACAAGGATAGTATGTCTAATTTCCAACGAAATTTTAAGAGAGTTCAATGAATATACTTCCAGAAATAAAAGAGATAACACAACTAGATAAAAAGAATCTCATGGCAACATTCGCCAAACTTGGTGAAGAACATGGGGAACTTGCAAGAATTATTCTCGCATATGCCAACGAGCCGACGATTCTACACCGTTTCGCCACTTCCAATGAGATAGTAGAGGAATGTATAGATGTGGCCCTTGTAGCCCTTTCTATTGCGTTTAAAGCAGGTGCATCAGAGGAACAGATGGAAAATATGTTCCGTATCAAAATGAACAAGTGGGCTGATATACTTCAACGTGAAGGATTGTTGAAAGATATCAATCGTATCCCATTTGAAATCCATGTCACTTGTAGTGAAAAGATCAATGATTTTGATGTGAGTTTTCATGATGGTTGCACCCAAGCCGGTGTAAAACCAATTTCGCTGAAATTGGAAAATAGCAATGGTGATGTATTGTCGGACAATATGACATCAAGCAAATACTTTGGAACTAATAGTGGTGCAATTGAAGAGGCGCACCGCATTGCAAAAATAATGAGTGAGAATCATGTTTGTGTCGATAGAATAAAAATTGAAACTGTTCCGTGGCATCCGTTAGCACCACAAACCGAAAAAGACAAAATGCCTGATATGTGTTATTTTGAAGCACATGTTGCAGTTCATACAAGATATGTCAATACCACTCTTGGTGATATTTGCAAAACCCATGACGCCCATTTTAGCCAGAATGTTAATAAGAATAATGGAACTATAATGTGTACCATTCGTGTTTATACAAACCGATCAGATTTTGATAGGAAAGTAAAAAACTTTTGTAATGAATTAAACGAAAACGGATTCAATTACGAACCCGTTATTTCTGAATTTTCATTATATGACACAAATACCAAGCACGATACGTTGTGGTTGAGTTAACGTTTTATTTCAAACAAACGAACTGATGTATTTTTAACAATGGCTGGCAAAGATGGAAAAACATCTAAACCAGTCATTGTTTTTAATTGATTCACTGTGATATACTTATAATTCCAACTATCATCATTTTCAGCCAAAAATACAGTTGCCACTTTTTGCGAAGGAATATAAATGGCTTTATACATGTATTGTGGTATTGGTATTTTTCCTTTTAATAATGGCGGATTATCTGAAAATACCGGGCCGGTAACAACGTATATTTTTCCCTTTTGGCTTGCCAATTCACGTACATTAATTTCTAATTTCTTCCACAATTGTTGATTATTAACTCTATTTTGTGGGACGATATTAACAAGATCAAATGATTCAAACTCAGCTTGCTTGGATACCATATTCCCAAATGGTGTAAGATGACCTTTATCATATCCAGTATTAATATAATCAGACAATTCCGCTCTATTACCTTTTTGTAATTTTTTATTAGGATGAAACGCATTTATACGTGGATTGCCTTTAGCATTGACAACACTTTCAGTTGTTAAAACTTCGGCAGAATAAAAAGATGTTTTCATGCTAGGATTATAACCAACAACAAATTCTGCATAGCACATTTCATTCAAGTTAACTTTTGATACCGGAAGTTTCTTTCCAACATAAAACTCTGGACATGCGCCAAAACACACAAACGGTAAAATCAAAATAAACGAAAGTATTTTTTTCATGGAATGCCCCTTAGTGTAAGTATGTAGTTGACACTTTTTAGGCATTTTGGTATCATGGTAGCATGAACACATATCCCACACTCGCAATCACATCTGACATCCACCTTGATTTGTATATTCCGGTATACGAACCAGATTTCTATTCAATAGCATTAGAAGAAATGTTTGGCGATACAAAGCACCAAGACATGATTTTGTGCTTGGCTGGTGATATCTTCACTGATACTAAGCCTTCTATTGATTTGATACGCCATGTTCTAATTCAATGCAAGAAATATTTCAAGCATGTGGTTTGGGTTGCTGGAAACCATGACCTTTGGGGGTATGATATCCTTGGTCAAAACTCATTTGACGAACAAATGATTAACCTTAATCTTGAATATGGTAATATCCATTATCTAACATATGAAGACACCTGTATCATTGATCGTGTTGAGTTTTGGGGTCATACTTTTTGGTCTAAGGTCGAAAGCATGGCGTCTCAAACACAAATTCAATCATTGAAAGACTACCATAATATTCATTCTGAAAATGGGGAAGATTTGTTTGTTTTTCACACCAACTTGATTAATCAACGTGCAAGGGCGGGCTTGAGAAGATTTTTAGATTCCCCGAAAGAAACACAAGGATATAGTGTTGATAAAAGGGTTGTCATGACACATTTTCCGTTGTTTCGTAATATTCCTCCCGAATATCCAAATCCGGTTGATGTATATTACAACAATCATATGGATTACGATTTGGCCTATATGAATCAACCTGATTTGTATATTAATGGACATACACATGACCGTTATGATCATGATTTCATGGGCGCTCGTGTTATTTGTCATCCCCGTGGATATCCCTCTCAAGGTAAGGATTATAAATTGAAATATGTTGATTTGAATGGTGAAGTATGAAAGCACTTTATGCGTTAGAATCATTTGCTGTTACTGTTAATGATATGAATCCAAGATTACCAGTTGGAAGGTCACGTTGCTTTGATATTGGAACATGGGGTGGTTGTGGTGTTACCTGCCCTGCATTTGTGGAAGGGGAATGCGGCGAACCTCAAGAAATAGAGGCAAAATATATCATTGAAGAACATGGTGTTGTTGATGCTATTGCAATCATGAAACAATATCCATGTTTCAAAACTGATGTTGAACAAATTAATAATGAGAGTATAAATGAAAACACAAACTGATATTTTTTACCTGTGGGAAAAAAGTGGTTATGATGTATATGTTGTTGGCGAACAGTGTGGTAAAATTGGCACGAAACTTATTGCATTACAAAAACAAGGTATGACTTTGCAGGAAGCAATTGAAGAATTATATGTTCGTGAAAGTGAAAGGGTACGATTATATCACAAGTATAATATTATATTTGATGATGATATCATGTACATGTATCCGGACAAGATAAATGTTATACAATTACAAAACTTAACATACAACAACCATGAATGATGGTAATATAGTCCATCGTCACCTCAAATGAGAACTTGTCATGTGGTCTAAAATTGAAAACCTTCCCGATATCTACAAGGAAACCAAACGCATGTTTGTTGTAATTGGTATTGGTATTCCTCGTGGAACCGCAAACAATTACACCACTGACCCGTATTGCGTTTGGCGCAACGAAGACGGAACATTTGAACGTTGGCCCCATGACTTCCAGCCTACCCATTTTTATGAACTTCCGTTGACAACTGTTCAAGTTAATTCAACGGTGCGCATCAAAGAAACCATACCAAAATATTTGTGGGAAAAAATTAGTCTTCCTCTTTATAACGCAGGTGAGAATTTCATAGTCACTAAAATTTACGATGGTGTTGATGAAGTAAATGATACAGAAATGATCATTAAATGGGCGTTTATAAAAAAAGAAAATAGCTATGTTTGGGCAGTCCCACTAGACTGGTTACAACTGGTAACATAACTTTACATTTGGCCTATTCCCAAACAATTAAGAATGTTGTATGATTGACTCATACAACATTCAAGGTGATTTCAATGGAAACCAAGCACAAAAAGTCTCAACCCGCTCCGATTATCAAAACAGTCGAAGAAAAAATTGCTGCTTTGAAAAATAGCTATTTCAGTGAAGCTAAACTGGATATTGGCGCAACCCCTCTTCCCACGCCATACTACACGTTCTCTGTTGGTGATGAAATCGTCTTGGGTCGCAAGTATCCTGCATTCATTGTTGAAATCTTTGATGATGGAAAGGCAGTCATTGTCCATAATCGTGAAACAGATAGCTATGTCTTCCGCTATTGGTATGAAGTTGCACTCAAGAGTGAAGTTCAAGAAACCAATTTCGCCAAGCAAAAGTTCAGCATCGTCTATTCTACTCTTCAACTGAATGATGTTGTCGGCCAATGCATCAAGTATGGCATCAATGATACCATTAGCTGTCAGCGTGGTTATGTGTGGACTCTGGAAAACAAGATCAAGCTGATTGATTCTATCTTCCGTGGTTCTGATATTGGAAAGTTTGTTTTCGTGCGCAAAGACTATCCTCACGCCCGTTATGTGATCGACGGAAAGCAGCGTATCAATGCCATTATGGGTTTCATTCTTGGGGAATACGCCTACAATGGGGTTTATTATCGTCAACTGAGCCACGCTGACAAACGTGCATTCGATCAACATGGTATCCAATTCGGTGAACTCCGTGACGGTGAATACTCCGAAAAAGACCTTGCCCAATTGTTCTTGGTTCTGAATACTGCCGGTGTTCCTCAAACCGAAGAACATCTTAACCATGTCCGTTCTCTAATTGGTGAATAAAATGAGCATTTATGTTTGGATATTAATCTCTATAACAGACACGTCACATATTGGAACAAAATCTATGGTTACTAATATTGCGACTGTTCCAACATTGGCTGAATGTAGAAGAGTCGCAACCGTCATACAACAAGATAAATTATACATCAAAGGGTACAATAAACTACGCTGCATACAGGTTCTAAAAGCATGAAGAAACCATTTGCCTGTTATATTGGACTCCATGAATGGAATGTAACCCCGGCCAAATATAAAGACGAAAAAGCAGAACGTCTTTCATTGGCTTTGGTTGAATCTATCCGTGAGTGTCAACACTGTAAGAAAACACAAATGCGTGACCGTGTATTACTTGGGTTGAATCCGCCTGAATATTTTGAAAAATGGTACACTATCCATGAAAAACCTAAAAATATCGTTTTCGATAAGAAATAAATCAAAACAACCCATTGTCACATATTCAAAAAAGACAATGGAATTGTTTATGGCAAGCCGTCCAGAAACAGTAGCGTTGTTTATTGATTTCCACAAAAAGGCGTACAAAGGAATCAGTGGTAAAACATTTGTGGTCGATCATGACCAGCAAATGATTATGATTAAAGATTTGATGAAAGCAGATTTGAGTGATAGCAACAGAACTCAAATGTGGAAAGCTTTTACAAGTGACCTTTCACCAAGTTTACATGTAGTAAATGATCTTTTCTTAAAAGGTTGTGATGCTGCAATCTACACTATGGATTTGGATGATATGTTTGTAGCAGCTACCGCATATTATGACATGTTGTATAATGCGCACATGGGTTCAAAACAATGCAATTAACCTTTGAAGAAATAAAACATTTCAAATACTTCATGCATGAGCGAAGACAACATGAACTTGAAGATGTTGTATTTGATGATAATGGTTATGTTGAATCAGCTTTTGTCCTTAATGGATATTGGTCGATGAAATGGGTTGGTGATTCCTATAATTATGGCGGAAAAGACAAAGTTCATTATTCTGAATTGACCATTTATAAAAAACACGATGAAGAAGTTTTGTGTGGAAGCCCAGAACATCGTGAATATCTAACGGTTCCTATGTCAAATGAAGAAATACAACATGTTCTGAAAGAAAAAGCATATCCTTATCAACCTAAAAAAACGTTGACGGATACACTAAACGAATATAAAAATTGTTTAGTGAATGGTACAGAAGAAAATGCTAATTATTTGTTCCAACGTTTGTCTATAATGGCAAAACAAAGTGACGAAACAAACAATTTTTTAACCACTAGCTCGGTATTTTAATATGAAACATCTTTGGGAAATTGATCACGCCTACTACTGCACAGAATCTAACTATTTTGCAAGTGGTGATGCTAATCGTAGTCGTTGTCAGTATGAATATGAATCATTTGAAGAGTTCTTGTCCGAATGGGCAAACGCCGACAATGATTATAACTTGCTTTTTCGATGGGATTGGCGAGAAATAAGTAAAGGAGAATATGAAGATTATATCGAAGATAGTGGTACTTGTGACCGTGTTCCCTACACTGGAAATGATAATGATGTTACCGGCGAATTATTGATTTACTTCATGCTCCAACGAAAAGGTTATTTTGTATACACCCGTACTTTGATTAGACGTTGCGATGAACAACGTGTTTTAGAGTATTTGAAGCCAAAGTGGGAACATTTGAAAAATCTTTGGGAGCCTATCGGGTGACTTACAAAAAAGCAACATTTACCCATGTTGCTTTTTTCATATCTATGCTACAATAACCACAATAATACACCACGGATATTTTTTCATGAAAGTCTACCAAGCACTCGAAAATTATGAACTTCCTCTTTCTGCACAAGAAGGTTTGGAAGTCTATCGTAACTATCGTGGTTTCAACGTTGAAAAATACGTTGAACTAAAAGCAAAGTTGCTCAACAATTACATGAAAAAGAGTGGCCTCAAAACCGCTGTAGTAGCCCTTTCTGGCGGGATTGATTCTGCCGTGGTGTTTGCCCTGTGTGACTACGCTGCACGTCTAGAATCGGCGTTTAAGGTCTTTCCGGTCACACTTCCAGCCGTCTTCACGGATGGAGTTACACATCAACGAGAAACTGTTGAGAAGGCTCTTGACCTTGGACATGCTTTCGGTTATGAAGTAGCAGTCATTCCTGTTGACAACGCTGCAAATAACATCAATGCCCTTGTTTCTGACAAGGCTTTTTGGAAACATGAAAAAACTTCTGAATGGGCAATGGGACAACTAGTTCCTTATACTCGCACCCCGTTCCTGTACTTCATCACTTCCCGTTTCTCGGATATTGGAGAAAATGCGGTTATCGTTGGGACAACAAATCGTGACGAAGGCGCATATTTGGGTTATGTTGGTAAGGCTAGTGATGGTATGGTTGACCTTCAATTGATTTCCGATCTTCATAAATCGGAAGTATACAAGGTTGCAGGATACTTGAATGTCACTGATGCTATTCTTGATGCTATTCCTACCGGAGACATGTATGATGGTCGTGCCGACATTGAAGTGTTTGGTGCTTCTTATGACATGGTTGAATATCTTTTGAATAGTTTGTCTACCCCAGAAATTATTCAAGAATATGCTTTAGTCGAAGGTTCAACTAAAGATATTTCTAATTACACTTTTCAAATCAATAATCTTGAGACGTTGCACAAATACAACGCCCACAAGTATAATTGTGGTTCACCTGCCGTACACCTTGACATTATGCCTTCTGGCGTCACAGGGGGTTGGAAGTTGGATTTTGAAAACAAGTACCGCCAAGAAATGTTTTCTGTTGGTAATGTTATTCGTGCTGGGTTTGTTTCTCCGGTGCAGTTTGACAACAAGGCGGCCAATGATTTTATCGAATATTACAACAAGCATTATGTTCTATGTCATATTAACGAAGATGTTAATATTGGCAAGGTTACTGAAAACGACAAAATCAAAGTATGGACGTTTTTATGACCAGTTCCAAAGTTCAGGCAAATGTTCATGGTCGTCTTAACAACATGGATACGGTTCACAATGGTTCTGACCGTGTGTCTTGGTATAGTGTCGAACTGGCGGACATGTTGTTCCAACGTCTTAATGGTATTGTCGAAAAATTGGTTGTTTCTGATGACCATACTATTCCGGGAAAGGATGGTGCAATATATCGTGCGGTTGGTGTTAATCCGTTGATGCGTTTTATCAGCTATCACAATGGCGGTATGCTGGTTCCTCACTATGACTATCCGTTTGTGAAGGATGATAATATCCTGAGTCTTTGGACGCTGGTTATCTACTTGACTGACAATGAAACCGGGGCAACTCGTTTTATCAAAGAAATTGGGGCGGAACGTGGTAAGTCTCTTGAAGATTTCACGTATGATGCTGCGTGTGATTTCAATCAGTTCAGCACTCCGGAAAACTTCATTTTGAAGAATAAACCTAAGCGTTTAGCGGCTGCACTGTTTCCCCATTACATGCTGCATGATTGTGAAAATGTTTTGGGCGAACACAAGCTTATTATAAGGACTGATATTATGTATGAAATGGTGAGACACAGTGATTGATTTAGAAAAAGAAAGGACTGGCGAAAAAACAACAAAAGCTGCTAGTCCATATGAACGTTTAGTAAAACGTCAACAAGAAAGTAATAAAAACAAAAAAGTATCTCCATTTGAATTAGTGATGAGTTTTTTGTTTTTGGGCTGGTTTGTCTATTGTACTTATGCCGGTATAATGTTTGTATATTATGATACTATTGTTTCAAACTGGTTTAATGTAGCTTTTGGTTCATTTTTTGCTGTATGCCTGACACTCGAACTCATTGCAATATGCATTGCATTAGTATTAGGTATAATCGCATGGTTTTTTGGAATGGAATAAAATGATTGATTTAGAAAAAAGAAAAAAAATATCAATATTAGAAAAAATCGCAATGGTTATTGTTTGTTCATTTCTTGCTTATTGCGTTTATACATCATATGATTTTTTCATCGTTGACCATAAAGTAAAATACAATATAACAAATGAAATGTATGAAGATGGTTATATCGAAAATAAAACCAACCTTCAACGATGGTCTGTAAAAGCCAAAGTCGTTAGTGAGGATGGTGCTAATATAAAATATTTGACTGTTAATCAAGAACAGATTAGTCGTGGTTATATTATCTTTGACGAACGCAACCGTAACTTCTTCAATGTACTATGCGTCGCAATATTAACAGCAATATTAACAATAGGTGGAATGATAATATTGCTTATGATTATAGCTGGTGCTTACTCAGGGTTTAGTGAATTAATAGAAAGGATTGAAAATGAATCTTGAAAAAGAAAATAAAAACATAAATTATAAACATTTGTTTAATAATATAACACGTTGTATTACTGCATTAATAATATTGTTGTTCCATGTTTATTGCGTATATTATTTTGAAACAACTAATGTTCTAGATTCAAATGGATTCCTGTATTGTTATGGGGTTTTTATAGAAAGCATTATATGTTTGTTCTTATTTTTTAATGTTATATTCTTAATGATAGAGTTTGTACCAGTATTTTTTAAATGGTTGTTTACTGGTGAGTTTCATTTTAGAGGAACATTTAGAAAAACATTGTCATACGATATACTAATGTGGTTTAAAAAAATAATTAGTGGGATACGTATATGATTAACTTGGATAAAAGAAACTTTTTCCAAAAGTTTTGGGGTGAAATGGTAATTATAACAATCCTAATTTTTTGTGGGTTTTGCATCAAACAAACATATGATTATGGTCAATTACCACAAAACATGGTACGTTACAATATCGTACAAGACCACGTTTATGCTAAGTATAATGATGGAAAGCATAAGTCGTGGGAATTGAAGGCATTGGCACAAAATACCAAAAACAATAATATGTATTGGGTTAATGTGACGGGTGCAGATGTTTATCGTGGGTATAAAACAGTATACGAAGGGAAAATAATACCATCTGGAAGTTATATCAATATGCATTTTGTCAATATCGGAGTATTTCTAATTTTAATTGGCATGGCAGCGTTTATTTCAATATTGATTTTTTCACCATTAATATTTGAGTTTAGTGAAGAGTGGTTTAAAGAATATGTTAAAAAATATCGTTAATAAAATTGTTGAAATCTTTATGGAAGATGGAGACAATAATTCAGTGACCGTTAATGGAACTAGTTATGTTGGTCGTAATATAACAATAACCAAAGATAAAGTTATTATTGATGGTGTAGTACAAGATAACAACAATCTTACCTTTAAAAAGATTGACATTGTTATTAATGGCAATGTAAAATCATTGGAAACCACCAGCGGTGATGTTAGTGTTAACGGCGATAGTGGTAGAATATCTACAACATCCGGTGACATTTCAATATCAAAAGATGTTAATGGTGATGTATCTTCAACATCTGGTGATGTTGAGATAAAGGGTAATGTTTCTGGCAATGTTAGTACAGTATCCGGAGACGTTAAGGCATATGCAATTGGAGGTAATGTGAAAACTACTTCTGGTGATATCATAGGTAATCGAAAATGAATGAAGGCATTCCAAGTTTCAAGCTAATACAAGAAAAATGCAAAAATCTAATTAAAGATGAAGTTTCAGTTATTGTTGATGGCTGGACAACTTTTGTAAAACAAAAGTTGGAAACCCCAACCGCATTTTCCTCTAAATCTATGGAAATTACCGTTTTCATTCCTAGAAGTAATTATAATCATTATAACGAAAAAACTTTGAAAAATGCAGCGGAAGTTTTTAACCGTGAGTTTAATAAAAATGGATGGAACACCCCATTGTCTATTTCATATGATGATGAAGGTGATCTTGTAATACTGTTTAAACAAAAAGTTACAATCTGATTAGCTTTTTGTGATATACTAAATCCATCTTAAACAAACAAGGTATTTTTATCATGTCTTATGGCCAAATCTTTCGCCGCATCATGATTGGTGTTACCATCGGTTTACTGATTGGAACATTTCTCATGTCTTTCTTTGACATCAACGGCGTCACACTGATGGCTTGTTTGGTATTCATCAGTGCAATTATTTCAATGACCCCTGAACACGAAATTGATCAAATGTTCTGTGATCATGATTACGATGAACATGAAAGCATGGGGTATATTACCTATGAATGCAATATTTGTGGTAAGGTGAAGCGACCATGACATTTTTTATTGGTTTGGTAGTCATATCATTGACGGTTGGTAATAACATAAGTTTTGTAGGTGGTTGGCTTATCTTCGGTGGTGGACTAATTTTTATGTCATTACTGAGTACATTCTTAAAAAAAGAACTGGATTGAACAAGTGTTTAAATGATTGAAATATACGCCGATTGCTCTTTTAGGCATCGTGGTGGCCGATGTACGTATGCTATGTTTGATACGTTGACAAAGGTTTTTTTTGTACAACGTGACCACCACAAAATTGTCACAACCGATAGTGCTACTGGCGAATTGAAAGCCACATTAGCAGCACTATCCCATGCCGAAAAATTGTTCAATGAAGGTGTTGAAAAAGATTTCATCATTTATAATGACGACATTACCAACATACGTATATTACAAGAAAATAATATGGGATTGCTTACTAATCGTCACGAGCAGTTCCAGAACATTTCAGTATGGATCATGACAAGGGTTAATGACCTAAAAAAGAGAGGCGCAACAGTAAAGTTCAAGTTCGCCAACCGCAGGTCTAACCTAACAATGCGTTATGTCGATAACATCGCATTTGACCATTCAAAAGGACGTTTAAGGAAAGCCCATGTCATTTTAGAAGAGTTCGACTATAATGACATTGTTATCCTTTAACAAAACGTAACACTCCGATTCGATCATGTGTGTTAAAATACATCCATCGAATCGGAGTGCTATCATGTCTTACACCCAAACTGTTACCTATCTTGAACCTTCCAAGTTAAGCAACTGGAAGCGTCATAGCATTCCCGCATACAATCGTTTGAAGATTGATCCAAATCACCCATCATACCATGATGCTAGTGTTGTGTTTGATCAAGAACGTTTCAAATACCCCTATCTTCCCCTGTACATGGGTCAATACAATATTGACGTTAATTCTGTCAACCTGAACGTTTTACGCCTTATTATCAGCAAAGAAGGGTATGACATCACCATCCCTGAACAATTTGAGCCGTTGAAAGATTTTATCATGGCTCAATGTAATTATCATCGCCAACACTATCCGCAAAATAACAAGCCATATATCTATATCACAATTCGTACTACTGACGGTGATTGCTATTACCAAACAGCCCAAGACTGGCATGTTGATGGATTTCAAGGTGGTTCTTCTGATCGTCATATTCCGGAACAGGATATTGTATGGTCTAATTGCAACCCCACCGAGTTCACACTACAGCCAATTTTTTGTGAAGGTTTGAACCCTAACAAACATAATATTGTCAACTTCTTCAATGAAACCATTAAAGAAAACGACATTTATACCGCAGTTGAAAATGGTGTTTACCTGATGACTCCGTATAATATACATCGAGTTTCCACGGAAAAGTTTGAAGGAAAGCGTGTGTTTATCCGCTTGACTTTTAGTCCAGTTCCGATTTTGGATAAGACTAATACACCTAATCCTTGTATCCCGATGGACAATTATCGTCATGATGTACGTGATTTTTTGTGGGATTACAAAAGTGATGAATTTGCGCACTCTGGTTTCAAGAAAAAGTAACATTTTGTAAAAGGTGTAGCATTCGGACAAAAAGAGTGCTACACTTGATCTATGAAAAACTTTTTGAAAAATATGATATTTGTGTGCTTCTTCTCAATGGTTGCATTGGTAATAGTGTCATGCCAATTCAATTATTATATGCAAGAAAAATATAACTCTGAAATCATCGCCAAATGCCCTACAACTAGCCAAATGGTTAAGAATGTTCATGGTTATTTGGTTTGTGTTAAAACCGAAATGTGAGATAATAATGAACAATATTCGTAAAGTATACAAGCGAAAAAACAGCGAAATTATTAAAGAATACCTTCTAACAATTGGTATTGCAGCATTATTTGTATGGGTTGGATTTACAGTCTATACAAATAACCAACGTGTGAAGGAAGAATCACAAAATTGTCGTAATCAAGGAAAGCAAGTATTTGTGGATCGCCGCAACAACGTTGTTTGTATTGCGAAGTGATTACCATGAATATAAAACCAACCCATATTGAAAAAACCGTTGTTCTGACAATTCTAATCGTGGTAGTCATCATGTTTGGTGCTGCTGTTGGTCAGTTAGTCGATTTATTTCATGATGCGAAAATCAGCACAACAACATATTTCCAAAAGGTTGCCCAATGTCAACGTAATGGCGGTGTTGTTGTGCAAGAAAACGGCACATACAAAACATTTTGTGTTGATAAAGGAAGTGTAAAAGAACTATGAACATTACCATTAGCAAAGAATTACACGAATACTTACAAACCATCGTTATCGAAAGCGTTGTCTTTGGCAGTCGTGCTATTTCATTAGTTGATGAAACATCAGACACCGATTACATGCATTTGATCGAATGTCACAAGGTATTGGCAACATGTCCGATCTATGCTGGACATTGGTTGCAATATAAAGAGACTGATGTCAATGGTAATGTGATTGCCGATCATGTTTATTCGACAATTCCGCAATTTATTCATGGTGTCATCAATGCAGAATCAATGATTCCGTGGGAAATACTTGCGGTTAATCATGGCCGTAGTGGAATTGTTAAGGTTGCGGATTTTGATGTTATGAACAATTTCAAGTCTGCCCGTGGGTTTCTAGGACTGGCGAGGCGTGATTTGAAAGATTCTACAAAACTATTCAACTCGGAAATTAAAAAGTCCAAAAAGAAGTTGAAGTTTGCAATTCGTTCTTTGCAATATGCTCTTTCAATCTTGGAAAAGCATAGTATTATCCACAGTGTTGAAATCCGTAATTTGGTTTTTGATGAAAGTGTTTTTGATAATTATCAAGATTACATTGTAGTAATCAAAAGAGTTGAAAAGTATGTCGATACTCTACGTGATGTGTTGATTGAAGCTCATAATCAACGTAAAATACCGTACTCTGTTAGCATGGAAACCATCAAGGAATTACATAAAACTTTTTTGTGTGATATGAAATTCCTTGATGACAACGTATACTCTGACATGATGTTGGATTTATACACCAAAGCAGCCATTGAAAACGATTACAAATAAATCGTTTAAAACAAACTACCTTGTTCAGTTGATGGGGCCGAGGTAGTTTTTGTTTTCTTTTTACCCAACATCAAATCACCATTATCTAAAATTGTGATCTTCCCTTTCTTACTCAAACCCTTTGCCATTACAGTTTTATGA
>Ga0255098_1000241_pt1 | contig 16657 bp, 13 predicted proteins | sample Colum_Atlam_RepC_2_FD_188440 | JGI IMG/M metagenome (GOLD analysis project Ga0255098, IMG submission 188440) | Freshwater microbial communities from Columbia River, Oregon, United States - Colum_Atlam_RepC_8d | ecosystem: Environmental > Aquatic > Freshwater > River | place: USA: Oregon... | reverse complement strand
CCAACGAATTCTAAAGCCATTTTTCATAAAGTTTTCTAGCTTGGGAATGATCGTTTAATTTTCCATTTTCAGCATCATTTAATCCTGTTTCAATGGATTTTTTTTCGTTTTCCGAGATAGAATTCCACCAATCTTTACTTTCTTTTTTTCTTAATTCCATTATTTTATTCAATACAGAAATATCTTCAATAGTAGATAACCACTGAATTAATTCTATTTTTTTGTTCGATAATGCTACGTCAGATTTCATTTGAAACTAATTTTATATTCAAAGATAATAATTTTTAAAATATAAGATAAAAACTTAAAGTTATTTCTCCTCCTTAAACGTCCAAAACAAAATTCTACTCACTTTGTTTCCGTGCTTCATTTCTGTAATTTGGTAGGTTGCTTTTACTTTTTTAAGATGCGAAAGCAACGGTTTTAAATTGTCTTTTTTAGAAACTAACGAAGAAAACCATTTGCACTGCGATTTAAAATGCACACTTTCATAAATTATATTACTGATGAACGTTAGTTCGCCACCTTCGCACCATAACTCGTTATTTACGCCACCAAAGTTTAACGTTGGTTTTTTCGAATCTTCAATACCTAAATTCTTGTTTTTTCGAATCGTGCCTTTATTTGCTTCTTCTTTCGAACTATGGAATGGCGGATTACAAATCGTCATATCAAATTTGTCTTCTGGAAGAATGATGTTCTTGAAGATGTTTCGTTTGGATGTTTGTAATCGCAACGCAACGTTTTCTTTTAATTTCTGATTCGTATTAATGTTTTCTTGAGCAGCTTCAAAAGCTTGTTTGTCAATTTCGCTACCCACAAAGCGCCAATCGTATTCCGACACACCAATTATTGGGTAAATGCAATTCGCACCAATTCCGACATCTAAAACGCGAATTTTATGCTTCGTTTGAATAGTTCCGTACGTTTCTGCTAAAATATCGGCAACTTGATGAATATATTCTGCACGTCCTGGAATAGGCGGACAAAGAAAACCTTTTGGAATATCCCAATTTTTCAAACCATAAAAATGCAACAACAACGCTTTGTTCAACATTTTCACCGCATCATGATTCGAAAAATCAATCGTTTCGGTGCCAAATTCATTTACCGCAACAAATGGCGCTAAATTTGGATTGGATTGTACTAAAGTTTTGAAATCGTACTTGCCGTGGTGTTTGTTTTTCGGATGAAAGCCGGTTATGGTTTTGGTAGTATTCAAAGTATTGTTTTTAAAGTGTAAAGGTATTGAATTCTGAGGAAGGTTAATAAGTAATAATTAATAAAAGATTTTTATATTTGGTGATGTAAACGAGTTAGCAGTAACCGTAATAGAACGAAAACATAAAAAATGTGTAAAGCTTGTTTTGATAGAGAATATAACGAATTTAATTCTTATTCTGAATTTGAAGAATTCAGTAAAGAGTTCGATTCTAAAATTGCGAAGTCTGTTGATTTTGTGGCGAATGGAAAATACAGAAGTGATTCACATGTAGTTTATAAATGTAGTATTTGTAATCAACTTTGGTGGCTTTCCGAACCAGACAATCATTGGAGAGGTTATTTTCTAAAAGAACATAATGCAAAACGATGTATTGACAATGATGAAAGAAAAGGAAATGAAATGAAATACGGAAGTTTTATAATTGCGTTTTTGATTATAATTGGTTTAATAAAATCATGCAATTAAACGGCAACTGCTATCAAGATAGCGCGGAATTGCATTCCGTGCCCACAATCAAAATCAAATTTCAATCAAAAACTATTTTGTTCGCGAAATAATAAAAAACAGTAAAAATGATTACGATTCAGAAATTAAAAGTTTACGAAAAATATTCTGGTGATGAAGATCATTTGACAAGAATGGCAATTGAAATTGAACTAAAACTCTTTGATAAGAATTCAGATTGGTTTGAAATAATGAACTTTAAACAAGAAATAACAATGATTTCTCAAAATTTAGCTTCTGAAGAATACAAAAAATCTTCAATCGAAAGAATGAAAAATTTATGTGATACTGAAGCTTTTGAAATGTTAACAAAATCTATCTTATCATAAGCTTAATAACCAGATAGAACGGAATTGCATTCCGTGCCCACAATCAAAATGAATTCCAATAAAAAACCCCGATTTTCATCGGGGTTTAATATATAAGTAAGATAAACTGAGTTAGACGTAATAATTATTTAATTTTGTTAACAATAGCTGTGAAAGCAACTGGGTGGTTCATAGCTAAATCTGCAAGAACTTTACGGTTCAATTCGATGTTGTTAGCTTTTACTTTACCCATAAATTGAGAATAACTCATACCATGTAAACGTGCACCAGCATTGATACGCGTAATCCATAAAGCACGGAAATTTCTTTTGTTTTGTTTTCTATCACGGTAAGCATAGCACATTGCTTTTTCTACCGCGTTTTTAGCTACAGTCCAAACGTTTTTACGTCTTCCAAAGAAACCTTTGGCTTGTTTTAATACTCTTTTTTTTCTAGCTTTTGTAGCTACTGAATTGGTTGCTCTTGGCATAATTTTAAATGTTTTTTGCAGTAAGGCGGTTTTTCAACACTTTTAAACTTCGTACATTGTATTTCATACTTCGTACTTCGTTCAGCCCACTCCAGGGTTACTAAATTGTTTTAACCAAACAACTAATTAAATAATATTCAATTGTTGTTTAATGCTTCTCTCATCTGTTTTGTGAACCAAACCAGAATGTGTTAAAGCTAATTTACGCTTTTTAGATTTTTTAGTCAAAATGTGACTTTTAAAAGCGTGTTTTCTCTTGATTTTTCCAGAGCCAGTAACTTTGAATCGTTTCTTAGCACTAGATTTTGTTTTCATTTTAGGCATTTTCTTCCTGTATTTATAATCTATCTTACTTATTATTTTTCATGTAGGATTACTACGTAATCACTATTTATTTTTTAGTAACTAGTCACTTTTTACTATTCACTTATCACTAAAAAATTATTTTCCTTTTTTCTTCGGAGCAATGTACATAATCATACGTTTTCCTTCTAAAACTGGCATCGCTTCTACTTTTCCAAACTCTTCCAATTCTTGAGCCAAACGTAATAATAAAATTTGTCCTTGCTCTTTGTAGATAATCGAACGTCCTTTAAAGAATACAAATGCTTTTAATTTAGCACCATCTTGTAAAAATTTAAGGGCATTTTTTTTCTTAAATTCATAATCATGCTCATCAGTTTGAGGTCCAAAACGAATCTCCTTTACAACGATTTGAGTTGATTTAGCTTTAAGTTCTTTATCTCTCTTCTTTTGTTGGTACAAAAATTTACCATAATCCATCAACTTACAAACCGGTGGTTCAGCATTTGGAGAAATTTCTACCAAATCAACTTCCTGCTCTTCAGCTAAGCGAAGGGCTTCCGCTATTTTGTAAACTCCAGGCTCAATATTTTCGCCTACTAAACGTACTTCAGGAACACGAATCAAATTGTTGATGCGGTGTGCTGCTTTTTTCTCTTCGCGAGGTTGAAAACCTCTGTTGTTTCTAATTGCTATGGCTGTAAAATTTTAGTTAAACTTAAAATTGTTTTAATGTTTTGTTTATTTCTTCGTTAATCATTGCTGCAAATTGCTCAATAGTTACCGATATATTTCCTTTTCCTTCATGTCCGCGTTGTCTCACAGAAATGGTTTCGTTTTTCTCTTCTTCCTCGCCAACAATCAGCATAAACGGATATTTTTTCATCTCCGCTTCTCTAATTTTCTTACCGATTGTTTCATTTCGGTTGTCAATCAGGGCGCGAATTTCGTGATTTTCTAGCAAATCTAAAACTTTTTTCGCATAATTTTCATATTTCTCACTCAAAGACAAGATTATAGCTTGTTCTGGCATCAACCAAATTGGGAAATTTCCAGCGGTGTGTTCCAATAAAATTGCGATAAAACGTTCCATCGAACCAAATGGTGCTCGGTGAATCATAACAGGGCGATGTAACTTGTCATCCGCACCTTTATAAGACAATTCAAAACGTTCTGGTAAGTTGTAATCTACCTGAATAGTTCCTAATTGCCAACTTCTGCCTAAAGCATCTTTCACCATGAAATCCAATTTCGGACCATAGAAAGCCGCTTCACCAGCTTCAATCACATAATTTAATCCTTTATCTTTTGCAGCACTGATAATTGCATTTTCAGCTTTTTCCCAGTTTTCAACGTTACCTATATATTTATCTGGATTATCTAAATCACGAACCGATACCTGAGCGGTAAAGTTTTCAAATCCTAACGAACCAAAAACATACAATACTAAATCGATAACATTCTTGAACTCAGCATCTAATTGATCTGGTGTACAGAAAATATGCGCATCATCTTGTGTAAATCCTCTAACACGCGTCAATCCATGCAATTCACCCGATTGCTCATAACGATAAACCGTTCCAAATTCAGCATAACGTTTTGGTAAATCTTTGTACGACCAAGGTCTTGCATTGTAAATTTCACAGTGGTGTGGACAGTTCATTGGTTTTAACAAGAACTCTTCGCCTTCAGCTGGTGTGTGAATTGGTTGGAAACTATCCGCGCCATATTTAGCATAGTGTCCAGAAGTCACATACAAGTCTTTCATTCCAATGTGAGGAGTTACTACTTGTTCGTAACCTGCTTTCTTCTGTGCTTTTTTCAAGAATTGTTCTAATCTATCGCGCAAAGCAGCTCCTTTTGGCAACCATAAAGGTAAACCTTGACCTACTTTTGGAGAAAAATGAAATAAATCCAACTCTTTTCCTAATTTTCTATGGTCACGGCGTTTTGCTTCTTCTAATAATTCTAAGTAATCTGTTAAGTCTTTTTGTTTTGGGAACGAAATTCCGTAAACACGAGTTAATTGTTTGTTTTTTTCATCACCTCTCCAATAAGCACCTGCAACCGATAAAATTTTCATCGCTTTGATAATACCCGTATTCGGAATATGACCACCACGACACAAATCAAAGAAGTTTGAATGATCACAGAATGTAATCGTTCCGTCTTCTAAGTTTGAAATTAATTCTGTTTTGTACTTGTTATTTTTATAAACCTCTAATGCTTCCGATTTAGAAACCGGACGCATTTTAAATTCGTGTTTCTCTCTTGAAATTTCTAAAACACGATCTTCAATCTTTTTGAAATCGGCATCTGTAATTTTTTTATCACCAAAATCAACGTCGTAATAGAATCCATTATCAATCGCAGGACCAAGTGTTAATTTGATTCCTGGGAATAATTCTTCCAATGTTTGTGCCATTACGTGTGAAGTCGAGTGCCAAAAAGCTTTCTTACCTTCTTTATCATTCCAAGTATATAATATAAGTGTACCGTCCGTCGTTAAGGTCGTCGTTGTTTCAATAGTGGTACCATTATAAGAAGCAGAAATCACGTTTCTAGCCAAACCTTCACTAATGCTTTTCGCAACATCCATTGGAGTAACTCCTTGAGCCATCTCCTTAACCGACCCGTCGGGTAAAGTAACTTTTATCATTTTTTAAAATTTATAAGATGCAAATATAAACCATTATTAAAATCCATACAATATATATAAGGTATAATGTTAAAAAAGATTTGAAGCACTCGTTTAGTATTCCATAAAGACTTCTGGTCCCGCTGTCCGTTACAATCTTTTTCTTTTTTGTTTCCTTCGAGAACCTCAGTCAACAAAAAAGAAAAAGGATTTCCGCTTCTATCGGGGCTAATCAATACGTGAGGTGTTCCAGATAACCATCCCACTTGCTCGCAAAGCGAGCTGTAGTAACTCGCAAAGCGATTTGTCATTTCGTAGAATAGGAATCTCATGCGCAGCAGTCTAATGCTTAACGCAGTTAAGCCCACAACCCACCGAACCACTTTTATGAACTTCACTTACACTATATATAAGTAACAAAATCCTTTTATGTCTTATATGTTCAAAAATGTCCCTAGTGTACTTAGTGCCTTCCTTGTGCCCTTAGTGGTTAAGCCTTAAAAAAACTTTCTCATATTAAATCCTTGTTATCAGAGAGTTAAGAAAAACATCAAAAAAAACATTAAAAAAAGAATATAAAAGGCTTGTGGGAACAAAAAAGATTTCTACTTTTGCACCCGCATTAGAGTAGAAGTTCACACACAAACTGAGAATTATCCGAGTCAAAAAAACTTTTAAAAAAGTTAAAAAAAGATTTGGATAATAGAAAGTAAAGGTAGTATCTTTGCCGACCCGAAACGAAAGAATTGGGGAGTGCAAGTTCTTAAAAATATTGGGTAAGTGGTTAAGAAAAAATAATCAAAAAATTTTTTCAAAAAAGCTTGCCAGATTAAAAAAGAGTTGTACTTTTGCACCCGCTTTGAGATACAAGCGAAGATAAAAGAATGACACGTTCATAGACATATTGAATTGACAGCACAAATTTGTAGCAATACAGGTTTGAAAATTAAGAGAGAGTAAGATTTTTCGAATAACATTGAAAGACTAGCGACTTTAATCGAAACATAGTTAGATTTATCTAACAACAATATACGATGAAGAGTTTGATCCTGGCTCAGGATGAACGCTAGCGGCAGGCTTAACACATGCAAGTCGAGGGGTAGAGTTCTTCGGAACTTGAGACCGGCGCACGGGTGCGTAACGCGTATGCAATCTACCTTATACAGGGGAATAGCCCAGAGAAATTTGGATTAATGCCCCATAGTGTTATCGAATCGCATGGTTTGATAACTAAAGTTCCAACGGTATAAGATGAGCATGCGTCCCATTAGTTAGTTGGTAAGGTAACGGCTTACCAAGACAATGATGGGTAGGGGTCCTGAGAGGGAGATCCCCCACACTGGTACTGAGACACGGACCAGACTCCTACGGGAGGCAGCAGTGAGGAATATTGGTCAATGGGCGCAAGCCTGAACCAGCCATGCCGCGTGCAGGAAGAAGCATCTATGGTGTGTAAACTGCTTTTATACAGGAAGAAACATCCCGACGTGTCGGGACTTGACGGTACTGTAGGAATAAGGATCGGCTAACTCCGTGCCAGCAGCCGCGGTAATACGGAGGATCCAAGCGTTATCCGGAATCATTGGGTTTAAAGGGTCCGTAGGCGGCCTTATAAGTCAGTGGTGAAATCTCCTAGCTCAACTAGGAAACTGCCATTGATACTGTAAGGCTTGAATTTTTGTGAAGTAACTAGAATATGTAGTGTAGCGGTGAAATGCTTAGATATTACATGGAATACCAATTGCGAAGGCAGGTTACTAACAAACGATTGACGCTGATGGACGAAAGCGTGGGGAGCGAACAGGATTAGATACCCTGGTAGTCCACGCCGTAAACGATGGATACTAGCTGTTCGGAGCAATCTGAGTGGCTAAGCGAAAGTGATAAGTATCCCACCTGGGGAGTACGCACGCAAGTGTGAAACTCAAAGGAATTGACGGGGGCCCGCACAAGCGGTGGAGCATGTGGTTTAATTCGATGATACGCGAGGAACCTTACCAGGGCTTAAATGTAGATTGACAGGACTGGAAACAGTTTTTTCTTCGGACAATTTACAAGGTGCTGCATGGTTGTCGTCAGCTCGTGCCGTGAGGTGTCAGGTTAAGTCCTATAACGAGCGCAACCCCTGTCGTTAGTTGCCAGCGAGTCATGTCGGGAACTCTAACGAGACTGCCAGTGTAAACTGTGAGGAAGGTGGGGATGACGTCAAATCATCACGGCCCTTACGTCCTGGGCCACACACGTGCTACAATGGTAGGTACAGAGAGCAGCCACTGCGCGAGCAGGAGCGAATCTACAAAACCTATCTCAGTTCGGATCGGAGTCTGCAACTCGACTCCGTGAAGCTGGAATCGCTAGTAATCGGATATCAGCCATGATCCGGTGAATACGTTCCCGGGCCTTGTACACACCGCCCGTCAAGCCATGGAAGCTGGGGGTGCCTGAAGTCGGTGACCGCAAGGAGCTGCCTAGGGTAAAACTGGTAACTAGGGCTAAGTCGTAACAAGGTAGCCGTACCGGAAGGTGCGGCTGGAACACCTCCTTTCTAGAGAAGACTAAGGAAGTTAGTTTACGATGCTTAAAATATTACTCTCGCTGTTAATTCAAATAATACAAATAAGTAAAAACAGAGTCTCGTAGCTCAGCTGGTTAGAGTACTACACTGATAATGTAGGGGTCCCCAGTTCGAGTCTGGGCGGGACTACAATGTTTTACTTATAAGGAAATTTTAGAGGTTGAGTAACCGTTTGAAGTACTGTTAACTGATAACTGTTAACTGAACACTAAAAAACGGGGGATTAGCTCAGCTGGCTAGAGCGCCTGCCTTGCACGCAGGAGGTCATCGGTTCGACTCCGATATTCTCCACTATTCAAGTGAATAGTAAAGAGTAAAAAGTGAATAGCTAAGGCTTATCACTAATTACTTATCACTTATCACTAGATAAAAGTTCATTGACATATTGAGATAAAATATTTTAAAAAGTAGAAAGTACAGTAGAATCGTAACATGTTACGGTTTTATAAAGAAAGTCCTAGTTTTATTTATAGAATTAGGCGGCACATAAGCAAAATAAGGGCGTATGGGGGATGCCTAGGCTCTCAGAGGCGATGAAAGGCGTGATAAGCTGCGAAAAGCTACGGGGATTGGCACACACGAATTGATCCGTAGATACCTGAATGGGGCAACCCGGCATGTTGAAGACATGTCACTCCGATAGGAGAGCAAACCCGCTGAACTGAAACATCTAAGTAGGCGGAGGAGAAGAAAACAAAAGTGATTCCGTAAGTAGTGGCGAGCGAACGCGGATTAGCCCAAACCAGGGATGTTACGGCATATCTGGGGTTGTAGGACCACGCCATTTGTTGCGGATTGAATTAGAATTACCTGGAAAGGTAAGCCAAAGAAGGTGATAGCCCTGTATAAGTAAGAGAAGATAACGATAGTGGTATCCTGAGTAGCGCGGGGCACGTGAAACCCTGTGTGAATTTGGCGGGACCATCCGCTAAGGCTAAATACTCCTGAGAGACCGATAGTGAACCAGTACCGTGAGGGAAAGGTGAAAAGAACCGTGAATAACGGAGTGAAATAGATCCTGAAACCATACGCTTACAAGCGGTCGGAGCCCTTTCGTGGGGTGACGGCGTGCCTTTTGCATAATGAGCCTACGAGTTACCGTTGCTGGCAAGGATAAGTACTTATGGTATGGATCCGTAGCGAAAGCGAGTCTGAATAGGGCGCTTTAGTCAGTAATGGTAGACGCGAAACCGTGTGATCTACCCATGGGCAGGATGAAGCTGTGGTAACACATAGTGGAGGTCCGAACCGGTTGACGTTGAAAAGTCTTCGGATGACCTGTGGGTAGGGGTGAAAGGCCAATCAAACTCGGAAATAGCTCGTACTCCCCGAAATGCATTTAGGTGCAGCGCTGGGTATAAGTTATATAGAGGTAGAGCTACTGATTGGATGCGGGGGCTTCATCGCCTACCAATTCCTGACAAACTCCGAATGCTATATAATGTTTACCAGCAGTGAGGGCATGGGTGCTAAGGTCCATGTCCGAGAGGGAAAGAACCCAGACCATCAGCTAAGGTCCCCAAATATATGCTAAGTTGAAATAACGAGGTTTGTCTGCCCAGACAGCTAGGATGTTGGCTTGGAAGCAGCCATTCATTTAAAGAGTGCGTAACAGCTCACTAGTCGAGCGGACGAGCATGGATAATAATCGGGCATAAGCATATTACCGAAGCTATGGATTTGTAGTAATACAAGTGGTAGGGGAGCATTCTAAACTGGGTCGAAGGTGTGACGTGAGTCATGCTGGACTGTTTAGAAAAGAAAATGTAGGCATAAGTAACGATAATGCGGGCGAGAAACCCGCACACCGAAAAACTAAGGTTTCCACAGCTATGCTAATCAGCTGTGGGTTAGTCTGGTCCTAAGGCGAACCCGAAAGGGACAGTCGATGGCCAACGGGTTAATATTCCCGTACTACTTATAATTGTGATGGAGAGACGCAGTGGTGAAAGTACCGCGAACTGACGGAATAGTTCGTTAAAGCACTTAGCTATAGGCCCGGTAGGCAAATCCGCTGGGACTGGTGAAATGCGATAGTACACGGAGTCTTCGGACAAAGTGATAGTGTACCTAAAGGCTGCCAAGAAAATCTTCTAAACTTAGATTATAAGTACCAGTACCGTAAACCGACACAGGTAGTTGAGGAGAGAATCCTAAGGTGCTCGAGAGATTCATGGCTAAGGAATTAGGCAAAATGGACCCGTAACTTCGGGAGAAGGGTCGCCAGCAGCAATGCTGGCCGCAGTGAAAAAATCCAGGCGACTGTTTATCAAAAACACAGGGCTCTGCAAAATCGTAAGATGAAGTATAGGGCCTGACACCTGCCCGGTGCTTGAAGGTTAAGTGGAGATGTTATCTTCGGAGAAGCATTGAAATGAAGCCCAAGTAAACGGCGGCCGTAACTATAACGGTCCTAAGGTAGCGAAATTCCTTGTCGGGTAAGTTCCGACCTGCACGAATGGTGTAACGATCTGGATACTGTCTCAGCCATGAGCTCGGTGAAATTGTAGTAGCGGTGAAGATGCCGCTTACCCGCAGTGGGACGAAAAGACCCTGTGCACCTTTACTATAGCTTAATATTGACCTTGGACACGTGATGTGTAGGATAGGTGGGAGACTATGAAGTGGCGTCGCTAGGCGTTGTGGAGTCATTGTTGAAATACCACCCTTTGCTTGTCTGAGGCCTAACTCCGAATATCGGAGGACATTGTTTGGTGGGTAGTTTGACTGGGGTGGTCGCCTCCAAAAGAGTAACGGAGGCTTCTAAAGGTTCCCTCAGCACGCTTGGTAACCGTGCGTAGAGTGCAATGGCATAAGGGAGCTTGACTGAGAGACATACAGGTCGATCAGGTACGAAAGTAGAGCATAGTGATCCGGTGGTTCCGCATGGAAGGGCCATCGCTCAAAGGATAAAAGGTACGCCGGGGATAACAGGCTGATCTCCCCCAAGAGCTCATATCGACGGGGGGGTTTGGCACCTCGATGTCGGCTCGTCACATCCTGGGGCTGGAGAAGGTCCCAAGGGTTGGGCTGTTCGCCCATTAAAGTGGCACGCGAGCTGGGTTCAGAACGTCGTGAGACAGTTCGGTCTCTATCTACTGTGGGCGTTAGAAATTTGAGTGGATCTGATTCTAGTACGAGAGGACCGAATTGGACTAACCGCTGGTGTATCTGTTGTTCCGCCAGGAGCACTGCAGAGTAGCTACGTTGGGAAGGGATAAGCGCTGAAAGCATATAAGCGCGAAACCCACCACAAGATGAGATTTCTTTTAAGGGTCGTGGAAGATGACCACGTTGATAGGCTATAGATGTAAAGGCAGTAATGTCATAGTCGAGTAGTACTAATAACCCGTTAGCTTATGTATAATTCCCGAGTCTTCGGACTCGGGAGAAAACTTTCTTTAAAATTATTTATCTCAGTATGTTAAGATATTATTGCAATTACGAATTTAAAATTATGAATTACGAATTGTAAATGTTGTCCAAAGCAACATAACCTCTTAAGGTGGTTATTGCGTCGGGGCTCACCTCTTCCCATTCCGAACAGAGAAGTTAAGCCCGATTGCGCAGATGGTACTGCAGTTATGTGGGAGAGTATGTCGCCGCCTTTCTTTTGAAAACCCTTCATCGATAGATGAAGGGTTTTTTGTTATACGTTCGCCGTATTCGCAAGCTCGGTTCGTCGTCTTTTTTTTGAAAAGCCTGTTCAAAATAACAAGCTTTTTTGTTTTTATGCTCTTCGTGGGCAGGGATTACAAATCCGCTTTTTGGGACTTTAATTTAAGGATTTCTTTACATAGAGCATACTTAATATAGCTACTTTTGTTTTATATTAATTTATACATGAAAACTAAAAATAAAGTTGCTGTTATAATGGCTGTATATAATACACCATTTGATAGTATAAAAAGAGCAATAGATTCGGTTTTGCAACAAACTTTCCAAGATTTTGAATTATTAATTATTGACGATGGAAGCACAAATGATTCTCAAAGTTTAATTTTAAAATATGCCATAAAGCATGAAAATAAAATTACCTATTTGCGTCATAAAAATTGCAGTCAATCTGAGTCGATAAATAGAGGAATTTTGCTTACCAATAGCGAGTACATTACCGTTATTGATGCCGATGACGAGTACAAACCAAATCATTTGGAGCTGTGCTTATCTGAAATAAATTCTTTAGATTTGATAGCTTCAACAACAGAAACCATCGTAAACAAAGAATCCGATTATTATGTGCCCGATCGTTTCAATAAAAATGAAGTAGTTCATGTAGATGATTGCATTTTGTTTGCAACTCTTTTTGGAAAAAAAGAAGTGTTTACAAGTTTAAATTTTCTAGATATGTATGGCGCCGATGCTCATTTTTATGAATGTGCAGAAAAATTGTTTTTTGTAGAAAAATTAGATTTACGAACCTATGTTTATTACAGAAATAATCCAGACAGCATAAGTGCAAAAGTTAAATTAAATAATTTGAGTTAATTGGAATTACCTTCAAACCTTCAATTGTCTAATCGACTTATATTAGGATGCCATATTTCAGGTGTTTTTGATGTAAACAGAAGTCAAATACTTTCAGACGATGATTATTCAATCATTGAAAAATGGGCCAATTCTATTGCCAAATTAAATCTTCAAGCCATTATTTTTCATAATAATTTTTCAGAAGAAACAGTTTTAAAACATCAATCAGAACATTTACTATTTATAAAAATAGCCCATGATATTCGTTTTAATCCAAATGTTTTCAGATATTGTGTGTACAGTCAATTTCTAAAAAAATATTGCGATATAATTGAATCGCTATTTGTAACTGATGTATCAGATGTTTTGGTATTAAAAAACCCGTTTATTCAACCTTTATTTACAGACAATTCCGATTTTATTTTTTGTGGCGATGAACCCACGAATTGGGATAATGAATGGATGCAACTTCACGGTTCTCATTTAAAGAGTCAAATAAAAGATTATATTGAAGTAGAAACCGAAAATCAGTCGCAGCGCTTGTTAAATTGTGGTATTATAGGCGGCACTATTCAAACCATTAAGCCTTTGATTGAATCAATTTGGCAGATTCATGAAAATTATAATGCTGACAACACTACATTATTTACTGGAGATATGGGCGCTTTTAATTATATATTACGTAAAAATCATAACAATAATATTTTACATGGCACTCCAGTAAACACAGAATTTAAAGCCTATTTTGATGACGGAACCAATTGGTTTCAGCACAAGTAGTCGTTTTTTAAACATAAATATGGCGAGTAGCCATAAACAGCTTTTTTAACGGTTTGCGTGCAGGCGATCGTAACCCTGTGTTGCGCCTGCGGTAGGGTTATGGCGCTTGCACGCTGTTAGGCACTGGTGTTTTTATCTTGTTAATTCGATTCATTACACAATCTACAATATTTCACTCTTTTTGAATTTGTCATTGATTTTATACTTTCTGACCACGAATGCCCTTTTCCGCATTTCCACCAAACTTCTTCTCGACTACCTGAAGTAACATTATTTGGTGCAATATTTTTGTTTTTACTGTAGTCCCAATATTTTAATACATTGGGATTGTTGTCTTCTAACGAACCTCTATTTTGTAAGATTTTTAATTTATAAGAATCAATCTTTTTTTGTTTGGAGCAAATTGGACACCCGTGACCATTATTTCTGTCAGTTGGAGATTGGCTAAATGAATTATGATTTGAACATAACCACCAAACTTTTCTTTTGTTGTTTAATGTTATTTCAGAGGGTTTTATGTCCGTGTTTTTATCATAATCCCATTCTTTTAAAAAACTTGGGTTATGATCTTCCAAACTACCAAATCGTGATATTGCGGAATTTAGAGACATTTCTTTTTGATTTTGTTTAAAGCAAATTGGACAACCTTGATTCTGTTTTGTTCTATTGTAAATACTAGCTGTCCAAGAATGCTTGTTTGAGCATAACCACCAAACTTTCTCTTTACTGCCAGGAGGGAAGTCATTCGGAATTGATTTGTTTTTAAGAAAATCCCATTGACTTGCAACGTCAGGAAATTTAATATCAAGTGTTCCCGTTTTTGTAATTCTAACATTACGTGCTGAAATACTTCTTTTTTTACTTGAGCAATTTGGACAATCGTTACCATTTGCTCTTCCGACAATAGTTTTTTCGTATTCGTGTGAGTTTGGGCAAACCCACCAAGCTTTCAATTTAGATTTTGGAGCAACTTCAAATGGTGATATTTTATTTTTCTTATAATCCCATTCAGACAATAAATTAGCGAAAACAGATCCAAAAGTATCACTAGACTTTTTTAATTTTCCTATTCTTACTATTTCACTTCTATTATTTTCATAACAATGAGGGCATCCAGAATTTCTTAGATGCCGATTCTTTATAGATGCTTCCCAAGAGTGGTCATCTTCACATTTCCAAAAAACTTTTTTTTCAGAATTTGGTGTAAACATTAATGGTGTTAGAGGTGAATTTTTATCGTAATCCCATTCTTGCGATAATTTTTGATTAATCTCAGATAAACTCTTGTCTTCGGTTGGTGAAGGTAAAAGCGATAGTATTTTTTTGTATTCTTTGTCACCTATTTGAATATGTTTTTTAACATAGTTCAATAATCTTTCTTCAGTATTAATTTTTAATAAATATTTGACCACTTCACATGATAAATCAATATCTAACGATTGCTTATTATAAAGAATTACTTCCCCCTTAATTTCAGGCAATGATGCATCCCTTACTCTTATCAAGCGAACACCATTTTCATTAAATATTTTAATTTTTAGATTATCTCTTTCAAGTTTATCATCATGCCAAAATGCACCATCTACTTCTATGCCTGTTTTTATTTCAGGGATATAAATATCACACTCATAGCCATTAATTTTATGTCTCCAAATAACTTCATTAAACAAGCCTCGCATTTCAGTCAAGATGAAAACTTCAAGTTTAGAAGTAGATGCTTTACAAAATGGACATCCGCTTAAGTTTCCTGTTCTATTGTAAATTTTGGCGACCCAAGAGTGACCAAAACTACATTTCCAACTTACATTTTGATTACTCCCACTACCATACTTATCTGGTAGTTCCTCATTTTTATCAAAATCCCATTCCTTAATTAAATCTGGGTATTCATCTGCTAAGGATAATCCCTTCTTTTTAAGTTTTTGTTCACGAACTAATTTACTTTTATCTAATAAACGATAGCATTCAGGACAACCATCGCCCCTTAAACGTCTTTGAGGAGTGGATTGCCATTCATGGTTTTTTATGCATTTGAACCAAACTTTTATATGACTTTTTTCAGAAATTTCATTCGGTTTAATTTCATTTTTAATATAATTCCATTCAGATAATAATTCAGGCTTTGCTTGTGCAAAAGATTTACCCTTTAATAATTTACTTTTTCTTAGATTTTCAATTTTGTTTGGTGCATTACATATTTTACAACCACCACTTCGGATTCGACTATGAATAGAAACTTTGTATTTATGGTTACTCTTGCAGTTCCACCATACAGAAAGTTTGGAAGTTTTAGTAAGGTCTGTTGGTCTAAGATTTTTATTACTTTCAAAATCCCAATCTTTTGCAATGTCCGAATGGGTATTTACAATCGAAGTTTCTTTCATTCAAATTCAATTATTTCTGAGTTGAGTCATACACTTGTGCCTAACTTGTATATATATTCTTTACGCCTGTAAGGTATTGTATTTATTGATTTTAACTTATTTTTTAAATCATATAGTACAACATAAGTACAACAAATTAAAACCTTTTTACTTGACTATAAATACCTATTTCATTGAGCTGAGCTTCACGATTTAGTGTTTGATAGTAAGCTAAATTACTACAAAAATATTGATTAGTTGCTTTTGCATATCCATTGATCAAAAGCAAATCATTTAAACATTCTCCTCCTGGCAATATTACATATCCCAATTGCCTGTTCCAGTAGTCGTAATAGTTCTCCTGTTCTGTAATAATCGTTACAACCGTTTTAGGCGGTGCAACCGACAAAACGAAGTGTAAGGATTGCAAACCAAATTGCAGCAGTAATTCGGCTGGTAAACTGCTTTTTTCTTCATCTTCCATCATCTTTCTATTAATCTTTACTTCTGGTGCATCTAAGCCATAAAGTCGGATTTCTTTTTTCATTTGAGTGAAACGATGGCTAATGATTATGCTATCACCATCAAGGACTTCATCAATTTGCCAATTGGTTTCCACTGTGTACGGTGCTTTTGCGTTGTATTGCATTGATTTACAGTTATTTAAGTTATTGATATTCAAAGATAATCATTGAAATTTGTCTTATGAATTTTATCTAATTATTAACTTTTTAAATCTTAAAAAAATGGCAAGACAAAAAGGTGTTATCAAGTATGTTGGAACTCTTGGAGATATCCGACACTTCAAAATTAAAGGACAGGAAGGCTACTTCGCTGGAATGGTTGGTGGACCAACTGGCGACCAAGTGAACACAGCTCCTGAATTTGAGAGAACTCGTGAGAATATGAACGAATTTGGCGCTTGTGCCAAAGCCGGGAAGTCTGTTCGAACTGGTTTATCTCAAGTGATGAAACAAATGGCCGACAGCCAAGTAACTGGA
>Ga0255098_1000236_pt1 | contig 16715 bp, 16 predicted proteins | sample Colum_Atlam_RepC_2_FD_188440 | JGI IMG/M metagenome (GOLD analysis project Ga0255098, IMG submission 188440) | Freshwater microbial communities from Columbia River, Oregon, United States - Colum_Atlam_RepC_8d | ecosystem: Environmental > Aquatic > Freshwater > River | place: USA: Oregon... | reverse complement strand
ATTAAGAGCAAAGGTAGATTCTGTAGATTGGGGTGCTAGAAACTATAAACCAGATTTTATTAAATTAGCTTACGCTAGTGAATACGGATCTGGTGATACTGGAAGTGAGATAGGTGGACAATCCGGTTCTGAACTTTGGAATGCTACTAGTTCTTTTGGAGAAATAGGTAGATGGTTTATACCAGAGAATTCGTTTAGAGGACAGGGTATCTTAGAAGTTGATGTAATGGGTCATTTTGATGCCTCCGTACAGCCAACAATAGATAATAAAACCTTGGTGGAATCTTACTCATTAGTATCTTCAATATTCTTTAGTGGTATTAATTCTAATGTCGTACCTTCATCATATACTTTGTTATCTACATTGTTTACAAGTGGAGGAGACTGGCTTCTTACAGATGCTGTATCATCAACTAGATTGCGGAGAGTAGTAAACGGAGCAGGGTTATTGTCAATAAGCCCAGCAAATTATGCTAATTTAGGTATAACATCATCTAATCCTTACATTTTAGCAGGTTGCGTCACAACGGATTCTATTCAATCTCCCACAAGAAAATCAGTAGTGTTTACTACAAAAAATAGAGCATTATCTGCTTTAAATGAAAATTCTTATTTCTCTGTACAGCCTAAGGTTACAGGGGACATTACATCATCTAGTGTAGCGTACTCTTCCCTAAATCAATACAGTATTTTTTCTGGCTCTACTAACCTAGATTCAATTTTGCAAACTACGAGTTCAATACATGCTATTTATAAATATAATGCTGTAACTCCAAGTAATGCAGTAATAACTACTTCAGCAGGGCCGTTCTCTGGTTTGATAGAAGGGGAATTTTTAGTCTTTTATAAAAATGATGCTGCCTTTTCTTCACTAAACCCAGCTACTGTACCTACAGATTCATTCTTATTCTCAATACCCTCAAGTGTAAATAATATTTTTGCTGCTAGTGATTTAGATTACCGATTAAATGCAGAAGCAGGCTTTACAGCTTTAAGTTTGTCTGCAACTACTCAAGCAGGTAAATTAGTTATTTTCTATACGGGAACAACAGATAATTACGAGTTTGGAGTTCTTGGTGACGCTGCAAGTAAATTAAGTATACAGCCTTCTGCTAACACTTATTATGCATACAGTCAATATACTAAACAAGAATATTTTGATTTTTCTCCTAACTCATCTTATTACGGTCCATCTTTAGCAAGTGCGGTAGGAGTGTTTGAATTACAAATAGCAGATGATCCATTAGATGATACTCTGGACTACAGTGATTTACCTTATGGTGTAGAGGTATCTACATTAGGGTATACTGTATATGATCAATCGGGATTCGCATTTGCAGGAAATATTAATACTTCCACCTTATTCGGAATCACATATCAACCTCCTGCTAGTGCTGTTGGAGTTCCCGGAAGCGCAACTTTTGGATTCCCGCAACCTTGGACAACTATTGCATCTTTCGAGGCTGTTAGTTCATTCATAAACAGGTATGACCAAAGAAATGATTTTAATATAAATATTAAGATTCGTTCTGGGCATAGTGAAGGGTCCACAAGATATCAGCCCTATACAATAGAAATTAATCAAGCAAACGCTTCTGAGATAATAAAGATACCTTACATAGATACATTTGGAAATACAGGTTATACATTTATAGAATCACAACCTGCATTTGTAAATCAAAAAATAACTAACAGAACTTCTTTTGATGTAACAAAAGATAAATTGATGAGAATAAGATATAAGTGTATTCCTTATTCTAATACAGGAGCCGTAGTTTATTATACAGATATAAATGGTCCTTATGTTGAAAAGACAGTAGGGTCAACAACTTACTATTATAAGGTAGTCCCTAGAATATTTACAGTTACTACTTTAGCTGCTACACTCACTTGCCCCGGAGATGGGCATCCATTCTAATCATGGCATATCCTCATTACCCAGAAATAGATTTAACATATAATATCCCTTTCAATAGGGCTAAGTATAATATTAGATATGGTCCATACAGTCAGCAAAGATTAAACATTTATAAAAGCCCTGTACAAAACCCAAATGGAAATGCTGTCATAGTGTACATGCATGGTGGGGGCTGGTCATCGAACGACAAAACTAGAACAGTTGAAAACCCAACCAATGTCCAGAAATCTTTATTTAGTTTTTTGATGGATCCTACATGGACTTCTGGAGGGCCTACACAAACTAGTACTTATACTGTAGATTATGGTGTTGATGTTGTTTCTATAGAATGGCGACAGTGGCACTATACACAATATGCTTTTGGATCGGGAACTAGATCAGATATTTATGAAGAAGTTAGCATAAATAAAACTGATCAAAATTCAACGGGTAATGTTGTTGCTGGGCAAACATCTTATCCGGTCTTTATGGAAGACCCACAATTAGCAGTTCAATGGGTGAAAGATAACGCAACTAGATATGGGTTTGATCCTGAAAAAGTTTTACTATGGGGAACAAGCGCAGGTGGTAATGGTGCATTGGTAGCAGGGCTTAGACCAACACGAAGATTTTTACCCTCTTACTTAGCGAGAAATAAGTATGATAGATTTTCCAATTCTAATGTAATTGGAATCCTTAATTGGTATGGACAGATTAGTATGAGTCCGTGGTATTTCTGGCCTAATATTTTAGGCCCTGCTTTTGGAATAATTGAAGGCCCTGACGATTCATCTACTTCTAGTACTACTGAAGCTCAATGGAGAGCGAGAAGAGATATGGAAAGGCTCTTACTTTTACCTGATGCTAGTGGATCGTTCTCTCCATCTTCTCAACTATCTCCATTATGTAAATCAATATCCCCAAGCAGTATGATAGAAGATTTCCCTTGGGTTAGAAAATCCGTAAAGATATATTCTACCTTCATGGAATGGGAAGATACCTTAGCTCCCGATTCTGGGTCTAGTGATGGGAATCCTACTTATGAGCCTGTGGTTCCAGATGGAATAAATTCACCTTGGTGGGGTGGTGGGCATGAGTGGCGACAGCTTTATGATTTGAGTGCCGTATGTTCTAGAAATGATGTAACTCATGATGGCAAAGTTGTTCGTGCTGTCGGATCAATATACCCTGCATACGCATATACTAATTCAGGTACATTTAATTTAGTAGGAAACAACACTTTAAATGTTAGTAGCTTTTTTGGAGGATCCGCAACGGTTACTTTCCCAAACGAAAGCTCTGTAACTGTTAGTGCTGTAGTAAGTTCTATTGTTACTCAATTAAGTAGTTTACAGTTAGGGGCTATAGTGGAGTCTGGAAGTGCAGTAATAAGAACAGGATCAGGAACCAATATAGCATCTTTAGGTCCTGTAGTAACATCTATTTATACAGGTAGTGCAGCTTCCTTTATAATTTTAAGTAGTCCCGCAGTAACTCCATTGGGGTTAAGTTTAGGTACTTACACTGGAACTTATTTAAATCCAATAAATCAAATATATAATCCAATTAATAATAATGATTATTATTATACTAGTATAGAATATACATTAAAAAGAGAAATGCCTAGAATTTATCAATGGATTAAAAAGACCTGTGGTCAATCTTATATCAATGATAATTTAATATGGCCCGGAGATCCAATAAAATGATACAAGGCTTTTTAGAGATATTTGATGCAAACCAAAATCCTCCTAGAGTAATATTTTCAGGATCTAATATTATCACTAAGGGTATGGGATATGCTTTAGCTAACCTATTTACAGAACAGGAAGATCAAGAAGTATCTAACTTTCAAATAGGATATTTTCAAATAGGTGTAAGTTCTGTAGGTTTTGAGCCTTACTCTGCATCTTCTAGTTTTTATCAATTAAGTTCTGGGATCACAAAAGCCCAATATGGTACAAATCTAGATTCTGAAGTGAAAACGCTATCGAGTTTAGGGAGCACTAAATTTGTAACTTTATCCTCAATAAATTTAATAGCACCTTCAGCCTTTGTATCTATTGATAATTCAAAATTATCAAAGGGTGTGCAAACATCTAACAAATATAAAATTTATTTAGATAAAAACATGGCAGTAGGTGTTAGTGCTACGGAATTCGGGTTATTTATAAAAAACCCAAATGTTAATTATAAGATAGACAAACCTATGCTGGCTGCTTATAAAAAACTAAATGCTCCATTGGTAAAAAGCTCTGAAAATGAGTTTATTTTTCAGTGGACAATTAAAATTATAGACATCTCGGAATAAAACAAAATATTTCTAACTTTATAGTTAGAAACTGAGTACATATTATAGGCAAAGGTATATTTATAAAATACCTTAAACAATATAAATATGAAAACTATAGTGAACGAATCGCTACAAGCGTTCCAAATATGTCTACTTGCACCCGGTGGTAATCAAATGGTTACTCTAGGTCCAAAAAAATCAATGCTTATTAAAGAATCCCAAATAAGCAAAATGATCCTTAATTTAGTAAAAAGAAAGATTATCAAAATAAGCTGAGGTTAAAAATATGCCTAATTTCTTCTCTCCCGGTGTTTATACTGTAGAAAAGGATATATCTACTTATCCTGTCGCTGGTAATTCGTCAATAGTAGGTATTGTAGGCTTTGCCTCAAAAGGCCCTACCAATGTTGCCACTCTAATAACATCACCTGAAAATCTAATAAATACATTTGGAAATCCAAGTGAAGATTTAGATGGACAGGGACTAGAGGGTGCATTAGAGATATTAGAAACCACGAATGCAATTTATTATGTTCGTGCAGCAGGAGATTCTGCTACAGAGGCATCTGCCACAATTAAACTCGGAATTTGCCCAGCAGTAGAAGTATCCGGTGGAAACTTTGGATTATCAAATAATTTGTACCTTGCAATACAGGTAACGGATTATAATCAAAATAATTTATTCTTAGAACCTAGAGTTTATGCTATTCCAGCGGGTACAGTTACCGGAGCAGTTGATACCAGCAGTGCTCAATACCTTGCAATGTCCAAAGTAATTGGAGGTTCTTTAGATACAGATAATGTTATATATGGCGCGATAACTCGGTCATTAGGGCATACAATATATGGCGCATATGCAGGACAAACAGCCTCAATTTCAGTAAGTTCTTATTCTGATGCGGATTTGACTATCCCTGTATCAGCAGTAAGACCAATATTTGGTAGTGGTATAACTACTCCATATAGTACAGCTTTTACTGGAATACCTGCTAGTGCCGATGCTGATGCCAGAGGTTACACAAGCTCAATTAAGGTTTATGGAGCAAATATAGGAAGCGTCACAACTACTAGTGGTGTTGCATATTTGATAAATTCACTATACCCCGGAACAGGGTATAATTACTCCGTAGAAGCTGATGGTACTGTTTTAGGTAATTCCATAGAGACAGACTCACTAGGTAGATATTCTAAACTAGCAGTAAATGAGTTAGGATCTGAAACAGAAACATTCAAAGTATCTTTAGTAAGCGCAAACTTTATAGAAGATGTTATAAATGTTGGTTTAACAAATAGAACATCTGATTACATAAAAGGCAAGTTTGTTAGCGGAACTAGCTTGGTTGATTTCGATGCAACTCCAATAACCAATACTAATGGTGGAGATCCAGAACTTGGATTTGCAAACGCATTAGGATTACTATCATCAACACCTATTACCTATGGTGGATATATTTATAATTCAAGTGCTGGTGGTACTTTATCTGTCGCAGGTAATGGAGGTGACATTCTTCAACAGAATAAGGTTAGATTACTTAAACTATTAGACGAAACTTCTAACATGAGTGGAGGTACTAATGGTATAGGTACAGCAACAGAGAATGATGCTGCAATCATAGGTAGTGCTGCTGAAACACCAAAGACAGGTATATACGCTTTAGATTATGACGATCTAAACATTTCAATAGCAATCACTCCGGGCAAGAACAGCCAGAATGTACAAAACAATTTAATTACTCTAGCAGAAACAAGTCAAAACTTCTTAGCTTTGGTTGCTCCTCCTTATGGCTCAATCAATACTGTCCAAGAGGCTTTAGACTGGTCAAACGGAAGATCTGAGACTAGAACTGCTGCAATCAATAGTAGCTATGCTGCAATATACTGGCCTTGGGTCAAAGTGTTTAGCACCTTTGATGGCGTAGATCGTTGGTATGATCCAACAATTTATGCTGCAAGACAAATGTGTTTCACAGATTCAGTAGCTGACACTTGGTTTGCTCCTGCTGGCTTCCGTAGAGGTAGATTAACAAAACCAACAGAAGTTGAAGTTAATTTAAATCAAGGAGATAGAGATTCATTATACAGTGGTGGAAATGTTATCAATCCAATAGTAAGTTTCCCTCAAGCAGGAATCGCTATCTTTGGTCAACGCACAGCACAAAGAACAGCTACTGCCCTTGATCGTGTTAATGTTCGTAGACTAATGATTTATTTACGCAAAGCTGTACTCAATAGCACTCAATCCTTCGTGTTTGAGCCTAATGACCCATTCACATGGGAAGCTATTCGTGATGTAATAAATCCCTTGCTAGAAGATATCAGAAGCAGAAGAGGCATCACAAACTACTCTGTAATATGTGATGAAACAACAAATACTCCAGTGAGAGTAGATAGAAATGAGCTTTGGTGCAAAGTAGTTATTCAACCCACCAAGGCCGCAGAAATCATAGTATTCGAATTAAATGTTACAAACCAGTCTGCTAAATTAGGAGCCTGATAGGAGAATAAAATGGCAATTCCAAAACCTTATTTTATAGATAATACTCGTGGGTTAGCTGAGAAGAATAAACTTCCAATCTTATCAACTAACTTAGATTCAGTAAGAGCATATCAATGGGAAGTTCATTTTCAAGGACTTCCTGCTCTTGGCGATAACCAAGGGGGTAAATCTTTAACTTTAGCTGCAAAGCAAGTTACAAATTTAGGTCACTCAGTAGAGGATATTGAAGTACACAGATTCAATGATAAAGTATACTATCCCGGTAAAGCAAATACTGAAGAAGTAAAAATTACCTTTGATAACTTGTATCAACCACAAATGGCTGACTTGTTATACAAGTGGTTCCAAGGAACATATAATCCTGTAGACGGCAAGGGTGGGGTTACCCGTTCTGCTGATGGTACTGCTACAAGACTCAAGGGAACCGCAGTTGTTTTACAACTTGATGGACAGGGAAAAGTAGTAGGTGGAACCAAGCTATATGGAATATACCCAAAAGCATGGAAACTAGCTGAATTTAACTATTCTGAACAAAATACATTCCATACAATAGAAATGTCTTTTAGATACGATTTCGCTGTTCAGTATAATTCTTCAAATATAAATACTAACTACTGATTCTTATGCCAAGAGAAGCCTTTTATATCAGATCAAAAGGTCCGGGAACAATTTTAGATCAATTGTTGGAGCCTTCATCTGAATTAACAAAGTTTGGCAATAAACAAAGTAATCTACAACTTAATAAAAACGCTAACGCAAAAAGAATGTTATTTCTGTCTAATAACTTAGACAGTGTTCGGCAGTATGGTTTTACTGCCGAATTTTATTTTAATAGCCCGTATTCAAATTTAAATGTTGATCAATTAGGTGGGTTCAATGATAGCGGTATTCCTAAATTATCCTTAGCAGTAAAGTCTATTGATCTTCCAGAATACTCAGCAAAAGTTCAACATGTAGCAATGATGGGATTTAGTGGTCAAACTACTAACTATCATGTTGATAAAAAATTTAAAATAAAAGTAGAAGAACTTGTTCAAGATACTTTGTTACATAAACTTAGGACTGTTGGGTTACTACATCAATTAGGAGACTCAGAAACTCAAGTTCTTAGGGGAGAATACAACCCAGATGTTTTTGGAGATTTATCATTTAACATTCGACAAACTCACGAATCTTTTGATCTTAGGGTAACAAAATACACTAATCAAGGAAGTTTTCATAGTGTTTTAGATTTTATTGATTGTAAATTTACTGGGTTTAGACAAAGTTCTTTTGATTACACAAAAACTAATTTAATGTCTGAATTGGAGTTTGATATAATTTTTGATGAATTAATATCTATACCAAATAATGAAAAGTACTTGGTCAAATCACCAAAAGAAGTTCAAAAATCTTTATCAAACTGACTAAAATAAAGTAAACTATTATATACTATAGCCCACTCAGACAGAACTGGGTGGGTTTTTTAATATGGATTATTTTCAACAATTAATAACTAATTATAAGTATCGCAGAGTTATAAAAGAAGCTCAAGGTGATTCTAATCAATATTTGCAAGCATTTCAACAAGCAGCTAACATAGCAAAAGGTCTAGTTGGTCAAGGGAAGGCTGTTCCTATGGATTCGGGAGTTGCAGTAGGAACATCTAACTTAGTAAAAGCATATGTAGCTAAAAGTAAAGAAGGCTTTGTTGCAGGGTTATCAGTTCCAGAAGGGCAGGTAATTCCGGGATCACAAAGCAGAGCAATTAGAATAGCAACAGCAGAAGCAGATCCAAATATTCAAATAGAAATAGGTAAATTATTGTTAGGTGCTCAGGATCAACAACCCCAACCTGAACAGGCACAAGAAGACCCCCAACAAATGCAACAGGATCCTATGGCTCAAATGCCCATGGTTGATCCTCATGTAATGGAGATGAACAATGTAGGTATGCAGCTTGCAGAGCAAGCTAGACAATTAGTAGAAAATGGTGCTTTGGTTTCTACCGCAGAAAAAGGATATATAGGAAAATATTTTTCTTGGCTCAAAAGTAGTTTTAACCTAAAAGACATTTTCTTTGGTAAGAAACACTCACTTACTTCAAAGTTAACAAATAACACTGAGCTATCTCCAGAACAACAAATGAAAGCTATGGAGGTAATGGGTAATTATATTGATACTATTAAAAAATTACATGCCACACCGGACTCAGTTGGAATTGATGATATCAAGAAATTTAGAGACAGTAATTTAATTCAATTTGGATCTGGATTAAGTAATAATCAAATTAGAATTAATGTGGGTAATGATGAACAAGGCCGTCCACAATGGGCAACATTTAGATGGCACGCTGGTGAAAGCATACAGAGAAATACAAGTATTTGGAAACATTTAGGGGAGTCCTTTGATTTGTTAGCAAAAAGACGGGGACAAGATTTAGGTATATCCTCCGAGGAAATGGAAACTAAGTATTTACCTGAGCGTAAAAGATTTGCGGCATACATAGAAAATGTGGGCGCATATAATCAAATCGTAGGTGATATAGGAGAGCAGTTTGGAGAAATCTTTAATATATTCTTGAATGCAAAAGCGTATAAAGATTTAGGACAAGAAGATAAAGCAAATGAAGTAGGTCAATTAGGTGCAACAAAACTACAAGGGCTACTGAGTAAATATGGTGTAACTGCCTTGAAGGCATTGCGTGGATATGAAGCATTCATGACAGGTAAAGTAGCAGTAACAGATCCTGAGTTGGCTGCTAATCAAGGACTAGCGGATATCCTAAAGGAAATGTATCCTACCATGGAGAAATCAATTAGATCATTAAACTACAAACTAGAAAATGGTCAAGAGCTAAATGAACAAGAATTTCAAAATTTAACTGCTGCTTTTAGACAGCATATGCTTACATCTCTAGGTAAAATCAATATGAATTATTTAGGTGTAATGCAACCTAAGTATGTTGTGCGAGTGGGAACATCAGAAAGAAATGGAAAGAAAACAGATCAACTCTTAGTATACAAAAATGAGAATGAAGCTAAAGCAGCTCTGAAGAGATTGATACCTATAAGTTCTGTTCGAGAGAGTTTTCCTAAAGGAAAGAAGGAATCTACTACTGAGTACGAAGCTAGAATTGCAGCGGAATATGAAAGTCAGCTAGATACCGCATATAAAAAATTCGCTAATCAAGGGTCTAGAGTAAGAGAAATGTATTCTGATGATGCATCTGTAGGGGATTTAGTTCAAGATACGGACATAGTTATCCATACTGGATTAAAAACTTCAATTGATAATAGAGGTGCAACTGTAGGGAGTTCGTCTGTTACACAGACAGAAGAAAATCTAATTGGTGCTTCTTCCCCACAAATAAGAACAATGTTAGACAGAATTTCTACTACCCATGGAGTATCTCCTGATTCAGTCCAAAAGGTAATTGGTGGAGCTAAAAAAGATAGAGAGAAAATAAATAGTGTAACTAAAAAGTTAGTTGCTGCAAAAGCTAAAGGTGTATATCCTGAATCGCTCATGAAAGAAGTAAAATCTTTGATAAAAGATTCTGATTTGGATTTGGAGTTAGATGGAATAACAAAGCCTGATGAAAATCAAATTAATGATGTACTAACTGCAATAACTGATATGGAGCAGAGAGTTATGTTTAAAACCATATTAGATGGTATAAACAGCAGAGGTCAAAAGAAACAATCCCATATAGCTGCGTTAGATGCAGTCCTTTCTAATGCTTCCTGTGGAGAGGAACAAGCCCAGTTGATGATTTCGTCCTCATTAGAGGATGGAACTGTAAAAATTTCTGATCAAAATGGTATACGAGAAAGTTTTATAGAAGGTATAAAATCTGGTGATGTAGAGTTAGTAGAGTCTGAAGGTGGTAACTTATCATTCGTTCGTTGTAAATCAGGAAATACTAAAGACGGTTGCGAAGGTAAAACTACACTAGGAACTTTCTCTGTTCATGGAGGAAGATATACTCTAGATGTAGGTAAAGTATATTTGTCTGAGCTAGGTAAAAGATTCTCTGGAAAACCAGAAACTATAGTTAGAGAATCAGTAGATACCTTTAATATTTTAGATTTGTTAATAGAACAAAGAAATATGTTAAATTCATTAATAATGAAGTATCAGAAGTAAGTATACCAAAAGGTAGATTCTTTACTATGTATAGATAATAACTCTTCTAGTTTTATTATTATGTATTGATTATTTAAAGCAATATGATAGCTGATGCTTTTTAAATTTGTAGGAGTAAAACATTCATAAGGTAGAATACACAAGATATCTTTTCTATCCTGTTGAAAAATAACCATTGGCGTTTTTTTACATTTCTTTGCATCTCTTTCTGATTGCCGTAAAGCCTCTAAAATTAAAGACTTAGAGCTAAAAGTAGATCCTATGTTTTCATTATTATAACCCTTCTTACACTCTAATACGAAATTAAAGTTCTTAGGTGTGATAAGATCTCCATAGATCTGAAGATGCTCTGGTAGTTTGTGAGTTGTGGCAAACGCACCCGATCCCGGTGTTGGGGAGAAGTCAGTAGTGCTTAGATGATCATTAAAAATTTGAGCAACCTTCCGTTGAAAAGTATTACCTTTATTTTTACTATTTAATCGTTTTTTCTTACTCTTTATCAACTTGCTCAAATCGTAGGCATCTTCCATAAAATTTTATTCCTCTGAACTATTATAGTATAGGAGGTTTCCAAAATGGAAACAACACAAAAACCCGTAGATTTCAATTCTATCAAAAAGATGAATTCTAGTAAGACTTTAAAAGTTAGTCTAGAAAATTCTAAAGCTAAAATTGAAGTTAAACAAAAAGGACATAAAGAAGGAAGAATGAAGATTACATTCAAGTTTGGTAAAGACGAGGCTGAAGGTTTTGTAAATTTCTGTAGACTTGCAAAACCGGACAATATGGATAACGATACCTTTGCTAAATTCCTATTTTATAAAGGAGTTCAAGCATTGCAACAGGATTTTGCTGCTAAGATAGAAGAGTACAAGCAACAAAATCCAGAAGAGTTTGCTAAGGTCCAATCAGAGTTACAGTCTATGGAGCCTACACAAGGGTCCGTGACAGTGGCCGAAGAAGACTCAAAAGTATGATTGAAACCACTGAAATTAAAAATTCTAATCAACTATTTAAGTTTATTAGATTATTTCAAAAAGAGAAGCAGGATTTTGTAGTTCTATTCTCTTCTTCTTGGGATCAACAATGTTCTTACATAGTTGATAAATTAGATAAAGAAACTCTTGATATACAGATACCTATACTTGTAGTAGACTCGTTTGAAACACCAGAATTATTCTCTACGAATGAAAGAATATTTTCTTGTGTGAAAACCCCTGCTTGCTACTTTTATAGATACGACAAACGGATAAGAGAGTATAGGGTTTTTAAAGAAATCTTACCCTCTAGAATCCTTCAAGGGCTTGGAGTTTTCGAGTGAATCTTTGCGGATCTCAAAAAGGTCCGCAATTTTTTTATCATACTTCTTTTTCTTAGTATAAACTAATCTAAGATTATTAAGTATGACGGTGGTGAAATAATTAAATGCGCTCCCATGATCAGGGTCAAAGTTGCGTAGCTTTTTAATTACCAACAAGAAACATTCTTGCTTGGCATCATCGGAATCCACGGAAAACTTAAATGACTCTAATATAGTTGATATTAGCAAATCAAATAAGGCCATTAATTCTTCCTCGTATGGATTTGGGCCTTTTTTCCGTTTTTTCTTATCATACTTGAGGTATAATACGATCAACTCCTCAAACCGCTTGTTATCAAGATAATACTTACTCATACCCTATAATAGGTAACTAAAGTATGGTAGACCTTTTAGATCTCTATAAGAATAGAAAAAACTGCAATAATCCTGTCTGCCAAGGATGTTCTATTCTAGATAAGCCCAAGCCTATCCATGCCCACATGGACTACAATGGAGCACAGCAGACTGATGTTTTGTTCCTTATGGACTCCCTTCGTTGGAAAGGGTTTGAGGTTAGCAACCTTTCCGAAAAGGGGGAGGAGGCGGTTTTTAAAGGGTATGTTAATCCAATAATTAAAAAGTACGCTGTGGCTGCTGCGATTAAGTGTCCAGATGTTAAGGAGGAAGATATGTCCCCCGCTAACATGGAGATCTGCCGAAACCATCTACAGGCTACGATAGATCAGTACAAGCCAAAGCTAATCTTTACCTGTGGCAACCTAGCCATGAAGATGCTGGTTAAGAAGTCTGGCATCACTAACAAGCGGGGCAAGACTTTTGATTACAATGGTATCCCTGTCATCCCTATCCTGCACCCAGCCTCAGTATCCATTGAGCCAAAGCTCGTAACCCTTTTCCAGCAGGATATTCGTAACGGGTACAATAAGTATATCCTAAAGAAGGATAGTGAACTCATTGTGCCTTACGAGATCATAATGTCGCTAGAACAGCTAGAAAATCTGTCCTTCTTATACGGACAGAAGGAAAACATTGCTGTAGACATTGAAACTACAGGCTTGGATTTCAAGAAGGATTCTATCATGACGATAGCTATCTCTTACAAGCAGGACGGAGAATTAAAGCAAGCCATCATTCCTTACATCCACAAAGAATCTCCGTTTTCCGTAGAAGACCGTAAGCAGGTGGCTATTATACTAAACAAGATCTTCAACAACCCCAACAACAAGAAGATTTTACAGAACGCTAAGTTCGACCTGAAGTTCTTGTATGGGCAGGGGATCACCTTTACGAATGTGTGGGACACTAAGCTAGTATCTCACTTTATCCGTGAAGACGCACCCAAGTCGTTGATGGATCTTGTTAAGCAATACTTCCCCGAGTACCTGAAGGAGTTCTGATGTTAACCGTTAAGGATCCCAAGAAGCAGAACTGGGCTGAGATGTCTCTCACCGAGTTGGCTGAAGGTAATGCACAAGATGCATTCTTCACTTGGAAGATTTTCCACTTGTTGGAGGATCAGCTTAAGGAGTTAGAGTTACATCACCTGTACGAGAATCTAATTGCCCCCATGACCCCTGTATTTGCTGAAATCGAGTACAACGGTCTGGAGGTAGATTCTAGTACACTAGACAAACTTAATGCAGACCTTGAAGCTAAGATCACAGGTAAGCATCAGGACATCAAAGCTATTCCAGAAGTGGCTGCGGAAGACAATATGAATTCCTCGGCTGACTTGGTAGACATCCTATTCACACGGGAAGATAGTTTCCAACTGTATCCTCCTGTGAACACAGCAAAGGGGAAGCCATCAGTAAACTCAGAGTGTATAGAGATCTTGTTAGAGCAGATAGAAGATGAACTGGAGTCGAGATGAAGTATACATTGTTATTAACAGGTAAGATGCGTGCAGGGAAGGACGAGCTTGCAAAGATTATGATTAAGCTCGATCCTTCTCTGCGCCGGATGGCATTTGCAGATGAGTTGAAGAGATTGTCGGCAGAAGTTTTAGGTATTCCTGTAGAAGATCTACACGATCCTGAAAAGAAAAAACTTTACAGGGAGAGGCTAATTTTCGGTGGAAATCTTGTCCGTGCGATAGCTCCTCACACTTGGGCAGACCATATTTACTACAGTGATGAATACCAGCAAAATAATGTAATCATCACAGACGCTCGTTACCCCAACGAAATAGAGAATGGTAAGTTCTTTGCAGCTAACACTCACAGAAAAGTATTAGTTGTTCGGATCGAGGCATCTGATGAGATCCGTGAAGAAAGAGGAGCTAACCCCGAGTTTGAGAAGGATGTCTCTGAGATATCTTTAGATTCATATCCATATGATGTTCGTATCCGTAATGAGGGTACGGTGGAAGAGCTAGAAAAACAAGCTGTTCGGCTCTATAATTACATCTATGGCAAGAACTGATCCTATTGCAGTCAGTAAGAGTGTAATCAGCAGCACTCCTACTGAGAAGCTAGAACGGGCACGCGATTTCTTGAATAAACTTCAGGAACTTCGTGGTCTAGAGAAGTTGCAGTCCACTTACATTGATGGCGTGGGGAAAGCCATCACATACAACGGTCATGATAAGGTGTACTACGACTTCCGATTCGATGGCACAGTTACAGGACGATTGTCTTGTGCTGCATATTCCGCTAAGGAGAATATGGGTGTGTCGTTCCACACTTTGCCTCGGACCAAGGATCCAAACATCCGTAGCCTATTCGTAGCCCCTAAGGATCACTACTTTATCGCTGCTGACTATTCAGCGATGGAACTTAGAATCTTGGCTCATGTGTGCAAAGACAAGAATCTAATTCAGGCGTTCTTCTCTGGTCAAGACTTACACAAGTACACAGCCTCGCTTATTTGGAAGAAGCCTATTGACCAGATCACTAAGGAAGAACGCCAGATCGCTAAGTCAGTTTCGTTCTTGATCGTATACGGTGGTAGCGAGTTCAAGCTCAGTAAGACTGTTAATATTGATATCGACGAAGCTAAAGACATCATTGATACTTATGGAACGGTTTATCCCGGCGTGTTTGCTTGGATGAATGAGGTCAAGGAATACATTAACAAGAACAAGTACGCCAAGAGTATTTTCGGTCGCCGTAGAAATCTAGACAATATCAGATCTCCTATCCCCAAGATCCGTTCTCGCTGCGAGCGTCAGGGTGTGAACTTCATTATCCAAAGCTCTGCATCAGAGATCACAACCTTCGCACTTCTAGATATTGCTCAAGAGTTCAAAGCACAAAATATGCAATCTCGTGTTGTTGCAAGCGTACACGACTCAATTGAAGTTGTTAGTCCTAAAGACGAGATTGACGAAGCTCTGATGATTATGAATCATAAAATGACGCAATATCCCTACCTCCGTAAGGTCATGGGATTTAATTGTGCAGTCCCCATGGCTATTGAGGTAGAAGTAGGAACTTCCTTCGGTGGCGGTGTAGATGTAAAGTTTAACAAGAGTGGCGGTGTCGCCAATATCAAGGAGATTAAGAATGTCATTGTCGGCTGAAAACCCTAATAGAAGTTATTTCCTCAACGATGGTATTGGGTTTATTTCAATCGTAGATAGGATGAAGAATGATGCTGCATTGAAAGTAGTAAATGCAGCACGCATTAGTTATTCTAAAGTACGGTACGAGATGGAAGAGAAGGATATTAATTTAGTTAAGTTCCTTCTTGCACACTCGCATACATCTCCCTTCCGTCATAGCTACTATACCTTCCATATTAAGGCTCCCCTGTTTACACTCCGTCAATGGATAAAGTATCAGGTAGGCAGTACTTGGAGAAAATACGAAGTTGACGGGAACCCTGTGTCTGTAGAGATGTTTGATCTGATGTACGATACAGACAAGGGATGCTCGTGGAATGAGGTGAGCGGTCGGTACGCTCCATTCAAGCCTGAGTTCTATATCCCGATGATGATGCGTGCAAACCCTCCTCACGGCAATAAGCAGGCTAGTGTTGTGCTTGGATCAGACTTCGATCACTCAGCAGCTAGAATTAAGATGTTTAATGAGTGTGAAGCTGCCTACAAAGCATACGAGGAAAGAATTGAATCAGGTATCGCCAAAGAGATCGCCCGTATGATGCTCCCTCAAAACATCTACACAGAGGCGTACTGGACTGTGAGCTTGCAGGGAGTACTACACTTCTTGCAGCAACGACTACACCCTGATGCCCAGTTCGAGATTCAGCGTGCAGCAAATTCTATATATACCCTCGTCTGTCCTGACCTAAACAGAATGGAAATAACTAAGTCTTCCATCTTAGGAGGTGAAACAAATGCGTGATCCTCAAATGTTAATCTTTGGCGATCTGCACCTTCGGGATGATATTCCGGGTTACCTAGATGCACAATGTGCATTTATTGAGAAAACGGTAAAAGATTTCAACGAGATATGTCCTATTAATTATCCTAAGGTTGTATTTCTAGGAGACATCTTCGATAAAAGAAATCCTAGCATAAAAGTTATGCTTGCATTAAAAGCTCTTCTAAGCAAGCTACATGCTGATGTTTTTATTGTAAGAGGAAATCACGATGCAGTATCCAAGGCTGATGATG
>Ga0255098_1000235_pt1 | contig 16721 bp, 17 predicted proteins | sample Colum_Atlam_RepC_2_FD_188440 | JGI IMG/M metagenome (GOLD analysis project Ga0255098, IMG submission 188440) | Freshwater microbial communities from Columbia River, Oregon, United States - Colum_Atlam_RepC_8d | ecosystem: Environmental > Aquatic > Freshwater > River | place: USA: Oregon... | reverse complement strand
GTTGTCGAACAGAGAAGCTAATCCCAAAGTGTCGGGACGATTGCGCAGATGGTACTGTCCGCCTAGACGTGATGGGAGAGTATGTCGCTACATTTCTTTTGAAAAGCTATAACTAGACAGGCTTTTTTGTTTTCTTTAACGTCAAAAAGGGACTAAATAAAAGAAATCCTAAACTTGTAACAGTTAGGATTTTTTGTTTTTACTATTAAAAAAATGGCATTTCTGAATCATATAGCAATGCCGTTTATATTTTTGCGAACTAGTTAACTAATCTTAATTTTATTTAGGATTTTTGAATTGTTGGAGTTCTTTTTTCCTCACTTTGTAGGCACAGATTGCAAATCTGCGCTATCGACCGTTGAACATATCCGAGCGGTCGGGTGGTTGTAGTTTTATTATTTTGGCATATTTGCAATATCTTCTCTTGAAAATCCTATTTTTAAGATGGCTACAGTATCTTTGATTTTTTTGTCTGAATATATATTTTTAATATTTGTATTACTTGGTAAATAGACAACTTTGTAAAAATCGCCTAACTTTATGTTTTCTTCTAAACCAATAAAACTTTCTGATTTTTTTAGTTTTCCATCCACGTAATAAATATATTCAAATCCTTTTCTCTTAGATATACCTTTAAATTTAATTACTTTACCAATAGTTTCAATCCCATAATTATTTAATTTAATATCATTTATATACGATTTTGATATTGAAAATAATACAGATACTATACATACCCCGATAATTATATAAGCTAATTTTTTATTATTTTTCATTAAATGATTTATTTTCTATACATTTCAAATTTAATAATTTTAAATTAATTATTCAACTGAAAACTATTTCCGCGTTAAGGATAGCAGATTTGTTTGAGCTCTTACTTAAAATACCTAAGAATTTTAAGTAAAGCGAGTGCGGATAGCCCGACCCTCGAGGAACGCCCATAAAAAAATCCGACTCATCTAAAGTCGGATTTCATATTTTATCTTGATGTTTTATTTCAATGTACTTGGACAAACATAAGCTGTTAAAGGAACATCAGTAGTTCTTATTCCTGCCATTCCTTTTTCCACATTAATCATGTTGTGGTAGCCTCTTGCTTTTAGAATAGAAGCCATAATTACCGAACGATAGCCTCCTGCACAATGTAAAAAGAAAGTGTCATCTTTAGGTACTTCTGCTAATTGTTCGTTGACATAATCTAAAGGAATATTAACAGCACTTTCTACATGCTCAGCCTTAAATTCACTTGGTTTTCTTGCATCAACAACAATAGCATTTTCATATTTTGAAGCAAATACTTCCGGTGATATAGAGTCTATTGTATCCGTTTCAAATCCTGCAGATTTCCATGCGGTTACACCGCCTTTTAAGTATCCAAGTGTATTGTCAAATCCTACACGTGATAGTCTTGTAATGGTTTCTACTTCTAAACCTTCTGGAGTAACCAATAAAACAGGTTGTTTTGTATCTCTAATTAAAGCACCTACCCATGGGGCAAATTGTCCATGAAGACCAATAAATATTGAGCTTGGAATATGTTCTTTTACAAATTCGGCTTCATTTCTAACATCTAATATCAATCCTTCAGTTTGGTTGGCAATAGCTTCAAATTCTTTTGGAGATAGAGGAGTGTCTCCTTTTTTTAATATCGTATCTAAACTTTCATACCCGTTTATATTCATCATCACATTTTGAGGAAAATAAGCAGGAGGTGGCGTTAAACCATCTAATAATTCCGCTTTAAATTCTTCTTTAGTCATGTCAGCTCTTAAAGCGTAGTTGGTCTTTTTTTGATTTCCTAAAGTATCTGTTGTTTCTTTACTCATGTTTTTACCACAAGCACTTCCAGCACCGTGATTTGGATAAACAATTAAATCATCACTCAAAGGCATGATTTTATTTCTTAAGGAATCAAATAAATAACCCGCTAATTTATCCTGCGTTAAATCTTCAACTAATGCTTGAGCTAAATCAGGACGTCCCACATCACCAATAAACAAAGTATCGCCTGTGATGATACCATGTTGTTTTCCGTTTTCATCAGTAAGTAAATAACAAGTACTTTCTAATGTGTGACCAGGAGTATGGATTACTTTAATAGTATAATTTCCCACTTTGTATTCTTGGTTATCCTCTGCTGTTGTACAATCGTACCCACATTTTGCTGTAGGGCCAAAAATAATTTTAGCACCTGTTTTTTTTGCTAAATCAATATGACCTGAAACAAAATCTGCATGAAAGTGTGTTTCAAATATATATTTAATTTTAGCATTATCTTTTTGCGCTCTATCAATATAGGGTTGAACTTCTCTTAAAGGATCAAATATTGCGGCTTCGCCATTATTTTCAATGTAGTAAGCAGCGTGTGCTATACAACCTGTATATATTTGTTCGATTTTCATATTCTTAAATTTTATTTTTACAAATTTACTATCTAAATTTTATTTTTATGTACCTAAAGTTACATTTACATTTCTTTTAACAAGATTATGGTAGCCATGAGTAATACAAAGTAAGCAAAAATCTTTTTTAATTGGTTTTCATTCGTATATTTTGTAAGGTACATTCCTATAAATATTCCAACTACTGAAATAGCTGAAAACGTTAACAAAAATAACCAATCAATTACTAAGTTCTGTATATCACCTGTAAATCCTACCAGTGAATTCATAGCGATAATGAATAGGGAAGTTCCAACGGCTTTTCTCATAGGTAGCTTAGCAAACAAAATTAACGCTGGAATGATTAAAAATCCGCCACCAGCTCCTACTAAACCGATAATGATTCCGATTGTAAAGGTTTGAATTCCGATTAAAATTAGATTTCTCTTTTCCTCGTTGTTAGTGTCTTGACTTTTTTTCTTTAATACCGAAAGTGCTCCAAATATCATAATCACTGCAAAAAAAAGCATTAAAAACGTATTTTTTGTGATGAGAATTGGTGATTCTATGATGATGTCAGGAATTCTGGGTACAATATATTTTCGGGTTAAGTAAACTGCTATGAATGAGGGGATCGCAAAAATGAATCCGTTTTTGATGTCTACTAAATTTTTTCGGTAGTTTTGAATCGCCCCAAAAGTTGATGTAGTTCCTACAATAAATAACGAATAAGCCGTTGCCGTAACTGGATTTATACTCATTAAATAGACTAAAATAGGTACGGTTAAAATAGAACCACCACCGCCTGTTAGTCCTAAAACTAATCCGATAAACAATGCGCCAACGTAGCCTAAAATCTCCATTAGAATTGAAGGATTTCGATTTTATTTCGGTGTAATTTGATTTTTCCTTTTAGCTCTAAAGCTTTTAATAATCGAGAAATTACAACTCTTGAAGTATGCATTTCATAAGCAATTTCTTGGTGCGTATTTTTGATTTCGGTATCGCCTATAACTTTTGCTTTGTCTGTTAAATATTTGTACAAACGTTCATCTAAATTCATGAAAGCTAAGGTGTCAATTGCTTCTAACATTTCATTTAAGCGAACATTATAGCTGTCAAAAACGAAATTTCTCCACGTTTTGTATTTTGTCAACCATTCTTCCATTTTTTCAACAGGAATCATTAACATAGCGCCATCAGTTTCAGCAATGGCACGAATTCGACTTTTCGATTGTCCCATACAACATGTTAATGTCATCGCACATGTATCACCACGTTCTAAGAAATATAACAATAACTCATCTCCATTTTCATCTTCTCTTAGTATTTTAATCGCTCCAGTTAATAAAAGAGGCATAGTTTTGATGTAATCCCCAATTTCAATTAGGTAATCATCCGCTTTAAATTCTTTGTAAACCGCTACTTTTGCAATTTCATCCAATAAAGCTTCTTCAAAAATATAGCTATATGCTTGATCTAAAATATCTCTCATTTGTAATCCTTTTTGTAAAGATACGACGAATCTTTAAAAATCAAATGTTACTTTTGTTACAAAGAAATCGAATTTTCGAAATATGACTTCAAAAAGATACAATAAAACCAATTTTCACAAACACACTTTTTGTGAGTTTACAGAAGTAGAGCTTGCGACTATTTCTACTATTGATTGGACTTACCAAAGTAAATCGGGAAGTGGTTATTGTTTTACAGAGAAAGGTGTTTATCGAATTTCGAATCATTGGGGAAGAGTTGCAAATTGTAGATGGCGTTTGATTTCAAATTCAAGTTCAAAAATTAATAATAGTTTGCAACGAGTTGGATATGCCCATTGGTTTGATTTTTATCCGAATAATGAAACCGAAAACTTATTTTATATTGAGGTGAATTTCGATACAAAAGAAGTCACTTTTCAACACAAAAATAATCCCAGCTACGATGGAAAAGCGATGTTGAGAAATTCTTCTGAAACCGCTAAAGTAATTCTACAAATCAAAGAAATTTTAGAATCTGATGCCTGGGCAAAATACTATTGTTTTGACGATATCGAAAAAGTGAGATTGCATGTAATTCATACATTAATAAGTACTAATGTTTCTTGGAATCAAATTAGAAAAGAATTAAAATAACCTATGGAAGATAAATTTATAGCGATAAAAAAGAATGTTCAGTTAATTATTGATTATATGGCATTGCAAAATTATTCAGAAGCTAGTATTATGTTGATTAAAGTGAGTGATGATTTAGATAACATGATTGATGCAACTACTGATGAAGTAATTTTGAGAGAAATTAGTAAATATCAAGTCTTATTGAATCATTTACAGATTAAAATGAGTACGAAAGAATAGTTTATTTACTTCCCGATACAGAAATTCGCAAAAATATTTCCAAGCAATTCATCATTTGTAACTTCTCCAGTAATTTCACCAAAGAAATACAATGCACTTCGAATATCAATTGCCATTAAATCAGATGAAATTCCAGAATTTAATCCCCATTTTACTTTTTGAATTTCTTCTAAAGCTTTTAGTAACGAATCATAATGACGGGTGTTGGTCACAATCGTTTCGTTGTTTCTAAGCGCACCTGTGTTTACAAAAGAAAGCAACGTATTTTTAAGTTCGTCTATACCTGTTTTTTGCTTAGCACTTAGGAAAAGTATATTGTCTATTGTAGCTTGAATATTGTTTTTTTGTTCCTCTGAAAGCAAATCAGCTTTATTAGCAATAACTACTAAAGGTTTTAAAGGAAACTTGTTTTTAATTTTCTCAAATTCAATTTTAACTGTCTCCAAACTTCCAGCTTCCATCATCCATCTTCCATCCAAAATAAACAAAACTACCTGAGCTTGCTCAATCTTCTCAAACGTCTTCTGAATCCCAATGCTTTCTACAACATCTTTCGTTTCACGAATTCCTGCCGTATCAATAAATCGAAAACCAATACCATCGATTACCAATTCATCTTCAATCGTATCACGAGTTGTTCCAGCAATGTCGGAAACAATGGCACGTTCTTCATTTAATAAAGCATTCAATAAAGTTGATTTCCCAACATTTGGTTCGCCTACAATGGCTACAGGAATACCGTTTTTGATAACGTTACCAAAAGCAAACGAATCAATCAAACGTTTTAAAACAAACTCAATTCGCTCTAGTAGTTCATGAAATTGTGTTCTATCAGCAAATTCCACATCTTCTTCTGCAAAGTCCAATTCCAATTCGATTAAAGAAGCGAAATTCAATAATTCTTCACGCAGTTTGGCAATCTCGTTACTAAAACCACCACGCATTTGTTGCATGGCAATTTGGTGACTCGCTTCATTATCTGAAGCAATTAAATCTGCGACCGCTTCTGCTTGCGATAAGTCTAGTTTCCCGTTTAAAAAAGCACGTAAGGTAAATTCACCAGCTTGCGCCATTTTAGCACCTCTGCGAAGCAATAATTGGATGATTTGTTGTTGGATAAAAGTAGAACCATGACACGAAATTTCAATCACGTTTTCACCCGTATATGAATTCGGACCTTTGAAAATGGTAAGCAACACTTGGTCATATACTTTGCCGTCATCTGTAATATGTCCCAAATGAATTGTATGCGTTTTCTGTTTCGTAATATCCTTTCCAGAAACCGATTGAAATACGTCAGCGGCTATCGTAATAGCATCTTTACCAGATAATCGAATAATAGCAATCGCACCCGCTCCAGACGGTGTAGCTAATGCAACTATAGTTTCTTGTGGAATCATGTTCTAAATTTAGATTGCAAAGATAAATTAAAGTCGGAAGTTAGAAGTTAGAAGTTGGGAGTTTTTTTATTGAAACATATAAGTCATATAAGTAAGCTTGAAGTGGCATGACCTAGTTAGAAGAGTTCATAAAAGATTATAACCATTATTTCTTTAATTATTCTAATCTGCGTTCCTAAAACTTTAAACTTGCCTAAGTGCAACGTCCGAAGTTTCGGACTCTGTGAAGTTCTCTCAGCACAATTCAATTCAAAAAAAGCTCTGTGTAGCTCTGTGAAAAAAATATGTGTTTATGTTAAAAAAACGTTAAAACTAGCTCTTGAAAATCCGTTTCATCCGCGTGCTAATATTGTAAAAATTAAAAAACCACTGTAGCCTAAGCCAAGTGGTTTTTAAGTTAGTTAGGGTTGGTAATAAGATTTTCAGTTAGCACTGTAAAATCAAATATTGTGAATTAGTTGCTCAACATTACTGGCATTACAAGCATTGTAACTGTTTCGCCTTCGTCTAAGCCGTCAACTGGAGTTAAAATTCCAGCACGGTTTGGCATCGACATTTCTAATTGGATTTCATCACTTGATAAATTATTCAACATTTCTGTTAAGAAACGTGAGTTGAAACCGATTTGCATATCGTCTCCTTGGTAATCACAAGTCAAACGCTCGTCTGCTTTGTTTGAATAATCGATATCTTCTGCCGAAATATTCAATTCAGTTCCAGCAATTTTTAAACGAATTTGGTGCGTAGTTTTGTTAGCAAAAATAGCCACACGACGAACCGAGTTTAAAAACTGAACTCTGTTGATTAATAATTTGTTTGGATTTTCTTTTGGAATAACCGCTTCATAGTTTGGATATTTCCCATCGATTAAACGACAAGTCAATACATAATTCTCGAAAGAGAACGTGGCATTTGAATCGTTATATTCGATTGAAACTTCAGCATCAGAAGCACCTAAAATTCCTTTTAAAATGTTTAAAGGTTTTTTGGGCATAATAAAATCAGCAACTTGAGATGCTTTCACATCGGTACGAGCGTATTTTACTAATTTGTGAGCGTCTGTCGCTACGAAAATTAATCCTTCTGGTGAAAATTGGAAGAAAACACCACTCATTACAGGGCGTAAATCATCGTTTCCAGCAGCAAAAATTGTTTTGCTTACCGCAGTTGCTAATACTTCAGCAGGAACTAATGTTTTGGAAGGATCATCTAAAACTACTGCTTTAGGGAATTCTTCTCCTGGTGCATAAGCAATTGCATATTTACCAGAATTTGAGCTAATTTCTACAGTTGAATTGTCTTCAACAGTAAAAGTTAACGGTTGTTCTGGGAATGTTTTTAAGATATCTAATAAAAGTTTTGCAGGAATAGCTACACTTCCTTGACTTGTAGAATCAATTTCTAACGTTGCCGTCATAGTGGTTTCTAAATCAGAAGCCGAAACTTTTAATTGGTTGTTGTCTAATTCAAAAAGGAAATTATCAAGGATAGGTAAGGTATTACTACTGTTGATAACACTTCCTAAAACTTGTAATTGTTTTAATAAATACGAACTCGATACTATAAACTTCATCATCTTGTATTTTAAAATCGTGATTTGATTTTATATTTCACAAATATATTCTAATTCTGCTCAAACGCAAAAACAAATTATCAACAACTAGTGACTGTATTTTCTTTTGCGTAAGAAAGTAAATAAAAACCCAAAGATAGCTAAAATAACTATTGGTAATCCGACAGTTATCATTTGCGCCATGGTATAATTTTTATACACTTCTTCTTTATTTAGCAATGGTAAATCAACATCTTTACTTCGGATGTTAATAAGTCCGTTATCATCTAAAAGGTAATTTACACAATTCATTAAGAACTCTTTGTTACCATACAGTTGATTGGTCCACTTGTCGAAACCTAATTCTAACGGAACGCCTTTGTCTAACTGATTTTTAATGATATCACCATCCGAAATCACAATCATTTTATTGTCTTTTCCAGTCGCTTGGAACGAATTATCTTTAAAAGGTAACACACGATTTTGATACATCGATTTGAATTTTCCTTCCATTAAAACCGCAACTGGTAACAATCCTTTTCCTTCGTATTCTTCAGGAGTAGTTTCTTCTGTAACCATATCTAAAGAGATTGGACTAGGTGTTCCAATGGTTTTAGAATATTCAGACGAACTCAATAAAACGGTTTTCTTAATATCGTTTTTCAGGATTTCAATAGGCGATGCAAATTCAAACTTAATCCCTTCCATGTTTTTCACAATCGGATTAGTAGAAGTAGGGTAGATAAACGGAGCAAATTTCCAGGTGTATTCTTGCATTTGCGTTTCGCTTCCTTGATTACCTGAGGCTAATTTGATAGGAGTTGCATATTCATCCTTAATCAATAACGGATTCATTCGGATGCCGTATTTGAAGAACATGTCGGTTAAGTTCAACTCGCGTTGTGAAGCTAAAATGGTGCCGGTTTCGTTATACAAACTATCCATGTCGGCAGAAACTACATCTACTAACCACAACGTTTTTCCACCATTCATGATGTATTGGTCTAACACTTGTTTTTCTTCTTCGGTGAAGCCTTCGGTTGGTTTCGCAATTACGGCTAAATCGTATTTTTTAAGTGCTTCTAAAGTCTGAGTCGGTTGTTTGGCTACCGAATCCAAAGTAAAAGGTCCGATGTAATAACTTTCTTTCACCGTTCTTAGGAAATCGGCCATGAAAGGTTCTAACACTTCTCCGTTACCTTTGATTACGGCGATTTTCTTTTGTTTTTCTTTTGAAATTTTATTGATAGCTTCGGCAAAACCAAATTCCAAATGCTGTACCGAACTAATTACTTTTTGTTCCGTTGAAGCGCCCATTAAGTTTTTCAATAAAGCCACTTTCGTGAATTTATCACCATAAGTAGCTTGCGCCCAAGGGAATACTACTTCTTGCGATTGCTTTCCTTTGTCTTCTACCGTGATGCTCAACGGTTGCATACCTTTTGCGTAGAATTCTTTCATTTTTTCTACTCGCGTTTCCTCTTTCTCAATCGGATTTTTGAAGTTGAAAATGATGTTCGAATTATAAGCTGTGAATTCTTCTAAAAGTTGTTTGGTTTCGTTTTGTAAACGCTTAAATTCTGGAGGAAAGTTTCCTTCTAAATATACTTCAATATACAAAGGACCTTCTACATCTTTTATTATGTTTAAAGTCGTTTCCGATAAGGTATAGCGTTTGTCATGTGTTAAGTCGAAACGTTTGAAAAAGAAGTTGCTGATTAAATTGATAACGATGATGGCTAAAAATACAATTCCCAATTGCTTTAAAGCTTGTGATTTATTGTCTGCCATTACCATTTCAAAGATTTAAGTTGATAAACCGTTGCCGATAAAAATAAAAACGTCACACTTATGAAATACACAATATCACGCGTATCTAATACACCGCGACTCATACTTTTAAAGTGATAATCCATTCCTAAAGCAGCAAACATTGAACTGTAATTTCCAAGGAACGATGCAATGCCATCAAATCCGAAATAGAAAAAGAAACAACAAAAAACCGCAATTATAAACGCCACAATTTGATTGTCCGATAGAGTAGAGGCAAAAATGCCAATCGCCGTGTAAGCCGCAATTAAGAACAACAATCCGAAATACGAACCTAATGTACTTCCCATATCAATATTACCTTGTGGATTTCCAAAATACGAAATCGTCAATACATAAATAATGGTAGGAACAATGGCTAAAATGATTAAAATTAGTGCTCCAAAGAATTTTCCGTTTACGATGTCCCAATTAGAAAGCGGTTTGGTAAATAACAACTCAATTGTTCCTTGTTTTTTCTCATCCGAAAAACTACGCATGGTTACGGCAGGAATTAAGAAAATTAAAATCCATGGTGCTAATTTAAAAAACGGACTCATATCGGCAAAACCCGAGTTTAAAATGTTGAATTCGCCTTCAAAAACCCAAAGAAATAATCCGTTGAGTAAAAGAAAAATCCCGATGACTAAATATCCAATCGGCGAACCAAAAAAGGATTTTATTTCTCGTAATAATAATGCTTTCATTTGTTTTTTATTTTTGTTTTAGGTTTCAAGTTTCAGGTTTTTCTTCCAACTCCTAACTCAAAGCAACCAATCTATCAACACTCCAAGCTTCTGGTTTATCACTAAATAAAGTTTTAGTGTAGGTCCAAACGCCATCAAACAAAGCCGATTTTCTGTAATTCTCTAACGCTTCTTCGTTTTCCCAGTAACTATAGGTAAAAAAAATACGTTTATCGTTTTTATCTTGATATAATTCTAAGAAACGGTTTCCTTCGAAATTTCGTATGTGGTGTTTCACTTCTTCAAAATTATTTAAAAAAGCTTCAATTTTATCTTCGTGAAAACGCATTTTTACAATTCTTATGAACATACTTTTGTTTTATTTAAATTTTACCGAAATACTATCTCTAAAATGCAAGCCTAACAAAGTAGAGGCTGAGCCAACCGTTTTAGGATTACTTTTATAAATAGCAATTTCTAAATACCCATTTTCGTTAAACAAACCTAAGAAGTCACCTTCTAAATCCTTGAGCTGTTTAGTATCGGAAACTGGAAAATCAGAATAGCTTCGGTGCAAACGAGTTATTTTTTTATTTTTAATACTAATTTCAAATTTTCTTCCTCGAATCGTTTCATTAAACTGTTTGCGAGAAATATTAGTAACGCAATTTCCAAACGAATCGATATATACGATTTGTCCTTTTATTTCGGATAAGTCATCAGAAATTGAAGAAGTCAATACACTTACTTCTTTTAAGGATTTAATTTCTTTACCAATAACGTTTAATAAACCACCTCTTGAAATATGACAAGCCACAGCTGCAAAAACAGCCATATCACTCACATCAGTATTCAATCTATCATGAATAGTAATGGCTACAATTTTCTGAGGAATTTTCTTCTGAATTAACGTATTCAAGATGCCATTGTCGGCACAAATAAAGTAATGATCGTCCCATTGCATTGCAATATGTTGGGTATCTCCCACACGTTCGCTATCGACACCAATAATATGTATGGTACCTTTTGGAAAATTCGAATACGCTGCTTCAATGCAGTAACTTGCTTCTAATGTGTTGAATAAGTCAATTTCGTGCGAAATATCAACAATCACTGCCTCTTTTTGTTCCGACAGAATTTTGCCTTTCAAAGCGCCTACGAAGTAGTCTTTGTGTCCAAAATCGGTAATTAGCGTAATTATTGACATTTTTTTGTTTATAACTTATTTGAAATACAACAGTAGTTTTTACTAAATTTGATTGCAAAGCTAGTATAATTTTAGCGTTTCAAAAATAATTAAAAAAACAAAGCCTTTGAACGAAAGAATCATTGAATTAGTCGACATTGCTCCAAAAGAATTTTGGGGTGCGCAAGATGCTCATCTTGAAACCATTAAGAAGTATTATCCAAAACTTAAAATTGTAGCACGAGGAACTACTCTTAAAGCGTATGGTGAGCCTGAAATCTTGGATGAGTTTGAAAATCGCTTTAGACGATTAATGCATCATTTTACGCGGTATAACAGTATTGATGATAATGTTATCTTGAGAGTTTTAGAAACCGGTCATCAACACGATACGGAACACATGCACGATCGCGATAAGATTTTAGTGCATGGAATAGGAGGAAAGCTTATCAAAGCGATGACACCTAACCAACAAAAACTGGTGGATACTATTCATAAAAATGACATGGTGTTTGCTATCGGTCCAGCCGGAACAGGAAAAACCTACACTGGAGTGGCAATGGCAGTGAAAGCGTTGAAAGAAAAACAAGTCAAACGAATTATTTTAACGCGTCCTGCGGTAGAAGCAGGGGAGAATTTAGGGTTTCTTCCAGGTGATATGAAGGAAAAACTAGATCCGTACATGCAACCTTTGTATGATGCGTTGCGCGATATGTTACCACCACAAACCTTAGAAGATTATATTTTAAAAGGAATTATTCAAATTGCACCATTGGCTTTTATGAGAGGTCGAACGTTAGATAATGCTTTTGTAATTTTAGATGAAGCGCAAAACACCACGCATTCCCAAATGAAAATGTTCTTAACGCGTATGGGAAAAAATGCCAAATTCATGATTACAGGCGACCCAGGTCAGGTAGATTTACCACGTAGAACTATTTCGGGATTGAAAGAAGCGATTTTGGTATTGAAAGATGTAGAAGGCATCGGAATTATTTATTTAGATGATAAAGACATCGTCCGTCACAGATTAGTGAAGAAAATTATTGATGCGTATAAGAGTATTGAGAATAATGATTAGATATGAGTTCAAAAAAAAAAATTCAAATTTAAAGGGGTCGAATTCGATTCCTTTTTTTATGAAATCTTTTTTGAAAGAAAATAAATAGTTTACTTTTGCACCACACAAACAACAACACAGCATAATGAATACAATTACGACTACCAATTTCAATTTTCCAGGTCAAAAATCGGTTTACCGTGGAAAAGTTAGAGAAGTTTACAATATCAACGATGACTTATTAGTGATGGTGGCTACCGATCGTCTTTCGGCATTTGATGTGGTTTTGCCTAAAGGAATTCCTTACAAAGGACAAATCCTAAATCAAATTGCGACAAAATTCATGGAATTAACGTCTGATATTGTACCGAATTGGTTAGTAGCAACACCAGATCCAAACGTGGCTGTAGGACATTTATGTGAGCCGTTTAAAGTTGAAATGGTAATTCGTGGGTATTTATCAGGACATGCAGCGCGTGAATATGCTGCAGGAAGAAGAATCCTTTGCGGTGTGGAAATGCCAGAAGGTTTAAAAGAAAACGATAAATTCCCAACACCAATTATCACGCCTACAACCAAAGCAGATAACGGTTCGCACGACGAAGATATTTCGCGCGAAGCTATTTTAGCCAACGGAATAGTTACCGAAGAAGATTACCTAATTTTAGAAAAATACACTAGAGCTTTATACCAAAGAGGAACTGAAATTGCAGCGTCTCGCGGTTTAATTTTAGTAGATACCAAATACGAATTCGGGAAAACAAAAGACGGACAAATCGTATTAATCGACGAAATCCACACACCCGATTCTTCACGTTATTTCTACGCTGAAGGCTACCAAGAAAGACAAAACAACAACGAAGAACAAAAGCAATTGTCAAAAGAGTTCGTGCGTCGTTGGTTAATTGAAAACGGGTTCCAAGGAAAAGAAGGACAACAAATTCCAAACATGGCCGACGAATACATCGAAACAGTTTCAGAACGTTACATTGAATTATTCGAAAACATCATTGGAGAGCAATTCGTAAAAGCGGATATTTCTAATATCAACGAGCGAATTGAGAAAAACGTTTTGAATTATTTACAGCATAGATAAGATAGAATATCCCGCGAAAGCGGGATTTACTAATTAAAAAACTAATTTTTTATAGTAACTATTTAGTTTTGGATTTAAGGTTTCACGCTTTGGAATATTAAAACTTCGCCCGCCATTAATATTCTTGTTAAAATAGTTTTTCAATTAAATTTAAACGTTAATTTACTTCAAAATTCATAATTTCAGCAAATACCTGTTATAAGTGGTTACCATTTTTCCTCTGTTTTTCCAAGAATATAATCTTTCAAACTTTGATTTAGATTATTAAAATAATTTTCAATATAGACTGCAGTTGTACCGAAATGTTTTAGCATTTTTTTATCAGTTTTAAAATTAGGTACATTTTTGTAGTCTCCAGTACCTCCATAAAGAAGTGAAACGAGCTCAAATTTGTATTTATTATCTTTAAAACTAATTTCAATTATATAATCTAGATTGAAACTAGATTTATCTATTTTTAATAAATTATTTGCGACTCCATCAATTCTTAACTTTTCATTTTCTATTTTCATTTTCAAAACTATATCGGGGTTTTTGTAAGTTTCTTTTATCCAATTTAAAGTTTTATTGTAAATTTCTTCTTTAGCTTTACCATCAACATTTGCAACCACAAAATCGCATAGACCAACTTCTAAATATTCAAACTTTTCTCTTTGTGATTTGTCGTTGGTTTGTCCAAAACAAATAATGTAGAATACAAAGAATGTTAGTGTGAAAATTTTTGTTTTCATATTTTTTGATTTATTAAGGTTTATTTTCTTTAAAATTGTATTGAGTTATTGAATTTTTTCATTCTGTAAACTAATTTATCATAAATTATTTGTACCTGACAATTAAAATTCTCGTGCAATATAACAAAATCCCATAAATAATTTGCTTTAGTTTTTCTGCAGTCTATGTTAAAATTTCAAAAGCACAAAAAAAATCCTCAAACAAATGAGGACTTTAAATTTTATGAGAAAAACTATTATTTAAAATAACTAAACGTTTCGTTATTCTCTATTTTCAACAAACTTTCGTAAATCAATTTAATTACATTTTCTACGTCGTCGCGGTGTACCATTTCTACGGTGGTGTGCATATAGCGCAACGGTAACGAAATCAAAGCAGAGGCAACACCGCCATTGCTATACGCAAAAGCATCAGTATCGGTTCCGGTAACTCTAGAAGTAGCATGGCGTTGGAAAGGTATTTTGTTTTCCACAGCGGTATCTACAATCATTTCACGTAAAATGTTTTGTGTTGCTGGCGCATACGCAATCACAGGGCCGCGTCCCATTTTTAAATCCCCTTCAATTTTTTTGTCAATCATTGGGGTAGTGGTATCGTGGCAAACATCGGTTACGATGGCAACGTTGGGTTTAATGCGTTGGGTAATCATTTCGGCACCACGCAAACCAATTTCCTCTTGCACCGAGTTCACAATGTACAATCCAAAAGGTAATTTCTTTTTGTTTTCCTTTAATAAACGCGCTACTTCGGCAATCATAAAACCACCCATGCGGTTGTCAATGGCTCTACATACAAATTTATCGTTGTTTAAAATCTCAAAATTATCAGGATATGTAATCACACAACCTACATGAACGCCTAGTTCTTCCACTTCGGCTTTCGTAGAGCAACCACAATCAATAAATATGTTTTCAATTTTTGCCGATTCTTCAGCTTTTCCGTTTCTTCCTCTCGTATGAATTGCTGGCCAACCAAAAACACCACGAACAATACCTTTTTTGGTATGAATGTTCACCCGTTTCGATGGCGCAATCATGTGGTCACTTCCGCCATTTCTAATCACATAGATTAATCCGTCATCGGTAATGTAATTCACATACCACGAAATTTCATCGGCATGTCCTTCAATCACTACTTTATAAGGCGCATCTGGATTAATAACTCCTACAGCACTTCCGTAGGTATCGGTAATAAAAGTATCTACATACGGTTTTAAATAATCCATCCAAATTTTTTGCCCTTCCGCTTCATACCCAGTTGGAGAGGCATTATTCAAATAATTTTCTAAAAAAGTCATCGACGACTTCTTTAATATCGATTTTGTACTCATGTTAACTATAATTTTTTGCTAAAATAGAAATAAGTAATTAGAGTTTCATATTATTTCGATAATTTTGGTTTACTTTTTGCTATGAGTTTAAAAGTATAAACACAAATATTATGTATAAGTTATTTTTTAGTAGTTTCTGCCTATTCATTACTACTTTTTCTTTTGCTCAAACTGAAACCGACACGTTAAAAATGACGCAACAAGATTCGTCTATTATATATTCTATCGAATTAAAAGAAATTATTTTCACACCCGATAACGTTTACACTACAAGCGAAGATAAAAAAGCCAAGTTAATATTAAAGAGAAGAATCTTTAAAGTATATCCGTATGCAAAAATGACGGCTGATAAGTTAACGCAGTTAAATGCTACTATGGCAAAACTAAAAACCAATCGCGAAAAAAAGAAATACTTTAAAATTGTAGAAAAATACTTAGAAGAAGAATTTGAACCGCGTTTAAAAAAACTATCCCGAAAAGACGGTCAAATCCTTGTTAAATTAATTTACCGTCAAACCGGAAGCACCACTTTCGATTTAATTAAGGAGTATAAAAGTAGTTGGAAAGCCTTTTGGGCAAATTCAACCGCCTATTTATTTGACATCAACCTTAAAACCGAGTACAAACCTTTCGATATAAAAGAAGACTACCATATAGAAGGTATTCTAAATGCCGCTTTCAATCAAGGACAGCTCACCAAGCAAGAAGCTAAAAAAACCATCGACTTTGATAAGTTAAACGAACACTGGATTAATAAAATTAAACTTCAGCCTAAAACAACACCTAAAGAATAATTTTTTTAGAAGCACTCGTTTAGTATTCCATAAAGACTTCTGGTCCCGCTGTCCGCTACAATCTTTTTCTTTTTTGTTGTCTTCGAGAACCTCAGTCAACAAAAAAAAGTATTTCCGCTTCTATCGGGGCTAATCAAGACGTGAGGTGTTCCAGATAACCATCCCACTGGCTCGCAAAGCGAGCTGTAGTAACTCGCACCGCGATTTGTCATTTCGTAGAATAGGAATCTCCTGCTCAGTAGGCTACTGCTTAACGCAGTTAAGCCCACAACCCACCGAACCACTTTTATGAACTTCACTTACACTATATATAAGTAACAACCCGTAGTGCATTATTAAAC
>Ga0255098_1000234_pt1 | contig 16740 bp, 35 predicted proteins | sample Colum_Atlam_RepC_2_FD_188440 | JGI IMG/M metagenome (GOLD analysis project Ga0255098, IMG submission 188440) | Freshwater microbial communities from Columbia River, Oregon, United States - Colum_Atlam_RepC_8d | ecosystem: Environmental > Aquatic > Freshwater > River | place: USA: Oregon... | reverse complement strand
CTTGACAAACATCTGGAATCATTTTTCCGAAAGATCGGTTTGCTCAAGTATGAATGGGAAGGAATTTCCGGGGCGCATGGTGATAAGTGTTATGGGTACAAGGATAAGTGGGAAAAGGCTGGCATATCATTCCCGCATGGGGTTGCTATCTATCTTGCATCCTATTGCTATCCATTCACACAAGAGACTCGCAATCCCGGCCAAGATCATGTGTCCGATTGGGTGATTACAAAGTATCAGGAATGGAAAGATTTTCTTCCGGCAATTGACATGACGGATGAAGATGTCCTGAGCTATTAACATTTGATCACATAATAACACTTTCATTTATTTTTGATTGTGTTAGAATGAACACATCAAGACAATTACCCGGAGATATCCATGTACATGCGCCTTTCTCTTGCTGTTAATTTCAAAATGACCGCCGAAGATGTTATCAACAAGCTCAAGGAGGTTTATCCCGGAATCAAGATTTCCGTGAAGGCTAACGCCAAGATTTTCAATATCATGACGTACAAGAAAGAAAATTTTTTGTGTGGTGAACACCAAAATTTTTTGGTGTTTGAGTCATCCGTTATGATTGGAGAAGCTATTGAAACGCCTTACTTCAATATTTCGTCTGGTAATATTGCGCTGACTGGTGCCCCATGCCCGTTGAACAAACGGAATACGATCATCATTATGATGGCAACCGGAAGAACACCTGCCGCAATCGGTGCATTTGGCCGTGTTCGTTCTCTTGGGGTTTCCCGTCCCAATGAATTGACGGTTTACTATTCGTCTGGTACGGTGTTGACACTTCCAGATAATGTTTTGGAAAATATGTTGTGATGATTTCGGATGATATTAACTCAAAATATCATCCGAATCCTTTTTCATTGGGTCAAATGCCGCATGAATTGACCTAATGTTTTTTGGTTTTAATAGTGAATATATGTCACTAGAAACACCATATTCATTATTATGTGGGTCATCCACTAAGTTTTTAGCTATGACGGCATCGTGGCTATATTCACCATTTATATCATCATATTTGACATGATGTAGCATGTTAGACAATTCGTTTCCTTTTTTATCTTTCCCGTTATAATCTGTTTCAATTGGGTTTTCTATTTTTGCCATTATAGGAATAACTTTTGGAGAAAATGTTTTTGAATCCCTTACATTATGTCTCCCCGTAGCCATTGCATATTTGCTTGCAACATGTGGTGAACTTGACGCAAATATACCATATTCGCCATTGTCAACACGCCTAACCTTTAATGATGAATCTTCCGGGTATGGTGTACCACGATACAGTTTGGTGTGATACCCCATAGCCTTCGCCCTATCGTGTGCGGTGTTTTCTGGGTGCAAGCCTAGTCCTCCCTTTTCGATAGGCAACGCAGCATTTCTTTGGGCTAATTTATGGGCATCCGAATAATTTTCCAATAATTTTTCTACCAATATATTTTTAAACATAATTCAATCCAACATATTTTCAGAATCTTTTTTCATTGGGTCAAACGCCGCAAATATTGATCTTACACTTTTTGGAGGTGCAATATAACTAACTTTCCCCTTTCCTTCTACATCATTGACATATGGTATATGATCTGCATTTTTGAAAACTTTTTCACGTAATTTTAATGCGGAATCTCTATTATATGGTGTTTTATTATCATTATAACCACCTAAATCTCTTAAATGAAAATTCAAATCATCCTCGTCCCATTCTTTATTATGCTTATTCAAATATGGTTTATCTTTTATCAAGACGGGATATGTGTTTGATGGTCTAGGTGTGTCGTAATTACCAACAGTTCTTGTGAAGCGGTCATGCGCTGTCTGTGCATCTCCGAAATGTGTGCCTACTGCGTCAAATGGTGATATTGCAAACTTACTAGAATCCAAAGTATCAGTATCCACACCATGACGTGAGAAATGATAAGCCGGAATGGTAAACCCCATTGCCTTTGCTCTTTCCATTGCGGTATTTTTTGGATGAAGTCCTAACCCACCTTTTTCAACAGGTAGTGTCGCATTCTTTTGTGCTATTTTATGATTTCCTTCATAATCAATAGTTTCATAAAGGCTTTCTAGTAAAAAGTATTTGAAAATCATTATTTTTTCCTTTTATTTTCAATATTTATTGACAGGTTTATTTCTGCTTGGTATAATGAACCCATCAAGACGACAAACATCCGCACGGTGACTGACATGAAAAACAATCTGACCAACTTCGTTGTGTTGTATCATGCCGCAAATTGCCCTGCCGGTGTTAATGTTCCTTCTGCTATGTTGGTAAAGTCATTTTGTGATGATGCCGCCGCTGCAACATGTGATGTTGCCCATCCCGGTGCTGATGTGGTTTGGGTTGTTGAAACTGATAATTTCGATGTTGCATATGCCGACTACTACGGTGAAAATATCGAAGAAGAAACACTACCCCGTGATCCTTTTGAGAAGGATGATTGATTATAATTAAAGGCAATATATGAAAAAACTTTTTGTGATGTGTAGGAATAATGGAGACGGTTCATATTCTACACGTTTTACATTTAACCAAGCATGGATTGATGAACAACAACGCAAGAGCGATAATTTTGAATTAACCGAAGAAGAATATGAATGGGGAACCGGGATTGATTCCGAAGGATTCCATTACACTGTTTTGAACGTGCCTGATGAATGTACATTAGAGACATTGGGCATTCCATATGATTGTGCAGAAGCGGATATTTGATATGAAAGCAATTACCCCGGCAGAAGCTATGAAGCAACGTATCATTTCTATTCCTGATGAAATGATTGATGTTGTTAATGATCTGATTGTTTCAAGAATAAACCCAAACTCACAATATCAAGGAATTGCAATCCTTGTTGATGAGATTAAACAGAAGTTTAAAGAAAAATACCCAAGCATTGAGTTGAAGAATGAATGGTTGTATTTTGAAGTGGTTTATCGCAAAGCTGGCTGGAATGTTGTGTATGATTCTCATTATCAATTCACATTCGATCCAAATAGCTGCCCAACTGGTTATTGACAAGAAAGTTTTAAATTTTTCTTGACTTTGCTTTCATTTCTAAATATAATGCTTTCACTAACTTAGAGGGCTGTAGAAATGGAACGCAACTTTGTGGCAAAACATATGCGTACTTTCAACAAGGGTGCAGGCGCTCATACCAACCGTGTCCGTCAGGGCCAGTTGCAGGGTAATTTGCGTGAATTGTTGGATGAATATTTCCTTAGCGATGAGGAAGAACAGGGCAACGACCTTGAAGAAGGCCAATGCCCTGATGCGCATTTCCGTAAGGCAGCATGAGGTTACACGAAATAACAAACAAAGATGTTGACAGACAAATGCGAAATTGGTAAAATGATCTGGCAACGGCAGCAATGCTAGGGTTAACAAACGTTGAATGGTTGATCGGATACCCTACTGATTCAATACCGCTATAATGATCTGGCCACCATTATAGGCAATAGGCCAATGCTTCTGTAGCTCAGTTGGTAGAGCGGAGGACTCTAAATCCTCATGTCGTGGGATCGTACCCCACCAGAGGCACCAAAACGACGGTGGTATTATTTTATAGTGTTAAAAGCAAGTTAACGTGCCTAAAAGCATGTTAATCTATAAGATAGTATTGTGTTCAGCCTAGAAATAGGTACACCGATGACAGATGACTTGCACATTGCATTCTGTCGTGATAGAAGTAGCGCAACTATCATTATTTAGACGCTGATGCCTCTGTAGCTCAGGTGGTTAGAGCAACCGACTCATAATCGGTGGGTCGCTGGTTCAAGTCCAGCCGGAGGCACCATTTCCTACCACATAGCTAATAATATGTCTCAAATATCCCTCAATTCCGTTGAAGCAGAAAGCTTTGCAGCTATAGCAAAATTGTATCCTAATCAAAAACTTATTATCAATAGCGTTCCAACCGGAATAGGCGAATATATTACTGTTGTTTGCCCTGATGGTGAAATTATTGATATTACTGATTATGAGTGTTGGTAAAATGAAATATCAAGTAAACCAAGATGGAAAACCATGCGCCGAATATAATATCGGTGATTGGAATGTAGATACTTTTTCTACATTGAAAGAAGCGATAATTTTTGCTTTTCATTGGGCATACCCATATCCATACGAAATGATAGTTGAAAATGTTTCGGCTGGTCATCCAGATTTTCAGTTACAAACAAATACAGACTATGACTTGAGCATGGGTGAAACTCCTGTTATAATGCGTATCAATGAAATCGAGGAATAACCATGAAGAAGTCTCAATTGATCATGATTGCAGCACTTTCCCTTGCAACTGCTGCACATGCTGGCGGGACTTGTCAAGTCAAGGTTTGTAATAAGCTGGAACGTTATTCTCTGAGTCCATCTAATTGGGTAAGTGACTGGATGGGCAAGACTTGCTTTGATACGATTGTTCCACGTGAAAAGGCAAAGAAAGGCGCTGTGTTGGACAGTAAGACCAAGTGGTATCAAGGTTCGTTCAATCCTACTAAGAAATCTGTAACACGTGTTGCGAAGGTGTACCGTTGTGACTGAATCTGTTATCGTTTACAAATCTCCTATGGAACAACAGACTGCCGAGATGGTAGCATATGCGTACCAATCAGGTGATATGGTTTGGTTCTGGGGAGTCATTTTGGCCGCACTTATTTTGATTGCGGTAATTGCTGAATATAAGACGAAAAATCGTCGTTAAGGAGAAATAATTGGAAAACCAAGCTTTTGATGAAGTTTCAAGCATTCTTGAAGATGTTTATGTCCTTCAAACTGTAATTGAAGTTGATGAATATTTCAAGGCTTTCGAAAAGCTTAACGTTGGGAAATATTCCTTCAAGAATGTTGAATATCACGAAGAGGGCATGGGGCCGATGACAGTTCTTTGTTATCTCATCCCCGGTGATGTCTCTGTGGATAGTCGTCAGGTTGCTTTCACTGCCATTAGCACGTGCGAAATTCCGGTCTATACGCCGATTATGGTGCGTTTGGTTGAAGGGAAGGTGGTAGGGTATCCCTCTGATCATTTGAAGCTGTATCGTGAGCATATAGCGGAATTGAATGGTGTTTATTCGTGAAGATCGAAGGGTACTGGTACAACGATTACAGTGCACAGGCTTATCCAATGCCTGTGCCAAATGATAAACCGTTTGGCGGGAAAGATGCTTTTCTTTCTCGTCTTTCTGTATTGGAAAATAAAGCAAAAGTTGTTGCATATAGGGGTTATTCGCCCTGTCGTTTATGCTCATTAAGGTGCAATGGTAGCACGGAATATGTCTTGGGTGGATGGGTATGGCCCGCTGGATATAAGCATTATATTAAAGAACATAATGTAATCCCTTCTGATGCATTTATGGATTTTGTAATGAATAATAAGAATATATGAAAAAGGAAAATATAATGATAACTGATTTTAAATTAGAAAGTAAAGATTTTTTAGAAAAAGCAAAAGAATATAACTTTGAAAATAAGTTGAAAACGAAATATGATTTCAACACTTTGGAAATATATGAGTCTTTAGGGCCAGTTGGAGTTCACCCAAGCGATATTAATCTTGGTGATTTGAATAAGTCCGAGTGGAAAAACATACACAACAATATTGGGACATATGAATGTGTTAGTAGATTGATAGAAGGTATCTATGATTTCGACACTGTTTTCGATATTTTAGCAAATGAAATAGTTTCTAGTTTGAATAATTTACCAATTGTTTATAAAGATGTTAGTATATTTTTATTTGCATATCAAGAATCATCAATATCAGCCGGAACTTTAGTAGTAGACCAAGATTTTAATGAAAAGATACTTGACACTGAACGTAAAAGAACATTGATACGATATGGTTTGATGGTAAAATAAGTTACACACTGATAACATACATTTTATTTTCATATGATATACTAATCACATCAACCACGGAGCATCATCATGATCGTTATCAATGTGCGCAATCGCTACGAATACTGCGGTGATGGTTGCTGCTCCTACCCCGATGGGTGCTACATTGATATTGAAGTCGATGGTGTTCTGGTGCATGAGGAAGAATGTGTGTACCAGATTCACACTGATGAAGATGTCGTCAATCATTTTTCTGGTCGTGAAGATGAGTTTGATTTTGATATCAACTCTGTTACAATTGAAATAATTTGAGATTTAATGATGATCATTACATTTGATCCGTACAATGGCCCTACTTGGCCTGATGGTGTTGTCATCGACGAAATGCGTATCAAGTTGCTGTATGGTGAAGATTTTACTATTGGCAGCGAAAATGCCTTTTGTGCAGTGCGTTATCTGTTCCTTGAAGAAGGGTTCAATGATCTGGATATCACTTTTGTTTACAATGGGCAGACAACTAAGATGAACAAGTATGGAAACCCTGTGGACTGGTTCAGGGGTATGGCTGACATGACGGCCCGCCTTTGTGAACGAGCCATTTTGAAACAATGTGATATGCGCAAGAAAGAACGTGCCATTAAAGAAGCACAATTGAAGGGAGAACATATTACAGAATCTGTTGGTCAGACTGTCACGTTCCACCCACGTATCAAGTACGAGAATCTGTAACACACTGTTACATTCTTTTTCTTTTCAATTTAAAAGAATCTTGGTATAATGATCACATCAAGACGACGAGGTGTGATCATGAAGAAGAAAGTAAAGGTTCTGCAACTCCCGAATCACATGTTCCGTGACTCCTACATCATGACTACGGAACAAGTCAAGGAATCGCTGGGTGAGTACGATCTGACCGCAATCTTCTACGGCGAAGGTGATGATGAAGACCTGTGTGAGCTTGCTTTCGAGCGTTCCAACAGCCCTTTCAATCCTGAACTGCGTGGAATGCTTTTCGGTCAAAACCGCTCACTGTCCGTCGGTGATGTTGTTTGTGTAAATGACCGCAAATACCACTGTTCCCGTTTCGGTTGGACTCAACTCTAACCAACCACAAACGAAGCCCCGAAAGGGGCTTTTACATTTCAAATACAAACAAAACATATAATTGTGATATAATAGCATCAATACCTGAGAACGGGGGAGACAATCACCGGGGCAGCGTGTTTTTCAAATGTAACTGGTTTGTAATGTTGTTTACGTTGGAAATACAAAGTTTTTCTTTTCATTTGAAAGTATTTTCGATATAATGATCACATCAAGACAACGAACCTTGGAGTTGCAAACATGACCGCCATCATCACCAAAGATGCCCTGCAAACCATGATCAACACTGCCACCAAGGAAAAGAAGATTCGTTTGGTCGGTCGTGCCCTCACCGTTCTGCTGAACAACCAAACCGCTATGGAACGCAAGGAAAACCAAACCAAGGAACTGAATGGTGTTGGTTTCAGTTCCCCGGATGCCAAGTCTGGCACGTTGACCGCCAAGAGTTTTATCAGCAAGAAAACGCTGGAAGATTGGCAACTTGATCTGTGGGTCAAGCCCGATCATACTGGCTACAGCAAGATTTGCAAGTATCATTCTCAACTGAATGTTGCGGCTGAGCGTAAAGCCAGCCGTTAACATTCAGTAACAAGGAAGTTACACTCTTTACAACTGAATGTGATATAATGCTTCCATTGAAACACATTATTTTTGGAGTTGGCTATGCATATTTCTAAGTTGGATTGTTTCATTGATCATGGTTCTTTTTACCATGTTGCGGTGAATGTCGAAATGTTCGGGACTGCTCACGAAAATGTTCTCTTCTGTTTTGATGGCATGCCAGTAGGCACTTCAAATTTTTCGGCGGTTTCAAACCCCAAGAATTATGACAATGCCGTTGACGTATGTGTTGACATGTTGATGAAGCTGGATTATGTCCGTGAAATCCCCGGAACTGATGAAGTTGACGAGGAAGCATATGTTGATTTTGTGTCTGTTGTCAAGCTTCTTGTTGACTTTGTGCGAAATATTCAGGGTATGTCCAAGGAAAATCCTAATATTATCAATATGAAGAACAAGGCTTCATTTCCAACTATTACTGGCGTCAAGGTTGGTGTGGAAATCACTCCATTGATGGACAGCACCGTGTTTACAATTGATTACGATTCGGGGATTGGTTAACCCACCCCAAAGTGGTATAATAAACACATTAACCAACAAGGTGTTTGAAAATGTCTGCACAAGGTTCGATTTACGTTTCAACTGCACGCAACGCCCGCCACCTGTCCCGTGCCATGATTGGGTCGCTGGTAGAAATGGAAACTGACCCTGAATCTGATGTTATCATGCGCAAGTGTGAAGATCATTCGATTGACATGTTGATTGCGTCGAATGAAATACCTTTGCATGACGAATGTTATGATTATACGAAACTGGTTGTTGGTATTGATAGAACAGGAATTTATTCACATTTCAAGATTAGCCAAAGTGCTATCGAAATGGAAGAATACATTCGTCATGATGATTACATTCCATATGATCCTTGGGATGATTATGTTCATGAATTGGATTCGATCTACGACATGAATTAACAAAAAGGGGCTTGTGAAGCCCCTTTACCTTTGATATAATGTATGTCTACCGGAGATTTTTATGCAGAATATTACTAAGATCATGTGGGCATACATGTTTCGTTTTGGTGGGCATGGCACACCGTCAAAGTATAGCCAGACTATCCGTTTGTATCCTGCCCATGATACAATTCCTGCTTTGATTAAGAAGCATGGGATTGATTGGAAAAAGACAAAGGAACCTAGCTCTGATACCTATTCCGTTTTTGATGGTACGGATTGCGATCCCGATTCCCGTGAAGGGTTGTGTGGCAATCTGGTATTGAAGAACGGTAAGACGTTTGAATGGTGGTTTGTTGATTCTTCCATTAACCACATGTTGCGAGTAATGGAAGAATTGAAGGTTGAGGTTGAAACAAATCCAATTTATAAAGATTAGTGCTTGCGCTAATCTTTTCTTTTTGATATAATGATCACATCGACAGCAAGCGAGGTTCATCATGGTAGCTCAATCTTCTATTACCGCAACTGCCCGGAATGGTCGCCACATTTCCCGTTCTGCTCTGAATCAAATGGTTGCTGCTGAAAAGCATACCATTTATGATGAAGAAATTTTCGGATGGAATGGATACCGTCACGATTTGAAGTTTGTGGATACCGATTCTTATCATGAATGTATGACCAGTGGGTTCCGCACCATGTTTGTTGGTTGGGGTTCCGTTACGTTCAAGACTGAAAGTGGGAAGTTTGAACCCCGTGAAACGATACTGCGCAATGAACGCAATCGTGACCAAGACTATGATATCGGATGGTCTGACCGTTATGAGTTTTGGTAATTAACATGAAAGGGGCTTTAAGCCCCTTTCGCATTTAGAGAATTACAATAATGTTTCCACCAGAATATAATGAATATATGAAAAAGACTGGCATTCACTTTAGATGTGGTGAATGTACATTCTGGAAAAGTACCATGATGCCACCAATGCCTGTTTTCAGCAATGAAAATATTTTGTGTGAGCGCACTAAGTATTTTAATTATTCACCACATGGTTTTTTTATTGATAAGAAAGAGTTACTGAAAGATATATTCAAAGTTGAGTTTTATAAACATTTTTATGAATATATTGAAAATACCAAGAAACTAATAGAATATGATAATTCAAATATTGATTATCTTTTTCGCATTTCTACCAATGTTATTGAAGCCATAAAGAATAATAGAGATAATCGAGGTGATATCAATAACAAACACACATTTACTTTTACTGTGAAGTTTTTGGTAATAAAACAAAAGTTTGTGGTTGTCTTTATTGATGAGTTTTCCCGCACTGAATACGGGAAGAATTATACAACCGGCTGGGGATATAGTTATTGCTATGTGCCAAAGTTGAACATCAATAGAATTAAAGGTAAGAAATCTATTGGTATGAAGGATACTTATACAATTCCTAAGAAGAAACACAAAGATACAATTTTTAACAATATAGAGATTGATAATTATATCAAAAATGGTAAGATGATATATGATAGCCATCATCTCAATCAAGATGGTACATTAACGATAACGTTTAAGCCAAGAGAAAAGAAAAATGTGTAATGGTACTTGCGATCTATGTGGAAAGAATGCCGAAGGTCTGATTGAAATTGGAAATGTTTTGAGTTGTGTAAGTGTTGAAACTTGTTCAAACAATGAAGAAATCCGCACATTAACCCCGTGGCAATATAATAACAAGGCGTATACCCGTTCGGATTGTTTCGGCAACGTCCATGCCAAGATAGAGTTTTATAATACCACATATCATTGTTTTGTCTACCGTGATAATGATGTTGTTTTGTATACAAACAAAGTTTTGAAGGCATCCGCAACCTTGTGGTGTGATTCGGTATTGTCAGCCGGGTGGAAGTTGTCATGATATTGTGTCCACTTTGTAACACCGAAATGGTCGAGAAAACAGGATGTGATATATTGATTTATCATTATCATGCATGCCCTACATGTTTTGATATTGAAATAATGACACAAGAAGATCAAAAGAAAACCTTAGAAAGTGCAAAACATTCAATTGGGAATGTTGTTGTTTTCTCTAAGGAATCTGTTTCACGTTTCAATACATTATCAACACTTAAAGATAAAAAGTTTAAGATATTATCTGCTAATATTATTGAAGGTTATGCCACTTTTGATTTACAGGATGGTGATGATTTTCTGTCAAATGTAAATGCAGATATGTTTACCAATAATTTTCCATTAAACATTGGTGATACGGTTGTTTTTCATCAAAGAATGTTTGACAAACCTTATGTTGAGTATTATAATGAATACTCAGGCCACCAATTCAAGGTGATAGGGTTGCACTATGAGGACACACACTATGAACTAGAGTGTATCACAGGCGACATAACAGTTAAAGGGTACGTTCATCGTAACGAACTATGTTTGATCTAAATTCTTTTGAAGTCAAAGTTTCCTATGGTGAGCAAGCAATCACGTTTGCCAAGGAAGCGTTGTCTGCAAGATTGTATGTCCCCGGTTGGGACTTGAACCCAACACTCCACAATATCATCAAATATGGCAATTCTATGAACTATGGAGTTGCTATTGTTTATCATAACAACACCCCCATCGCAATAGCCACTGTTAAAGCCTCTTGGAACGGCATTCTGTACGTTTTCGTTCGCAAGGCATACCGTGGCATGGGTTTAGGCAAAGAGGCCGCAAACAGGCTCCTAGAGGCTTATGGAGGGTGTGAAGAACCCGCTGGTCATGTGAATGGTTCTAAGGGGACTGAATTGTTTTTCATGAAATTGGGGTTGCCTTTAAAAGAAAATTTTAGTGACGGGTATTAATGTGATTTATTTTAGCACCAAAACAGCAGTAACAGAAGAATATCAAACCAAGGTTATCAAAGAGATGGAACGTGCCAATGCACAGATGTTTGAATATGAAGCCTTGATTGAAAAACTTAATAATATGGAATATACTCCAGAAACTCGTGACGAAATAAAGAATCTGGCGGAACGTTTCATTACACAATTCAAAGATTATCGAGCGCATATGCTCAAGACTTGTAAGAAATCTGAATTGATTCAAACACTTATAACTATTTTGACACGCACTAATTCAGACTTGAGTGATTATATTACTCTCACTCTATCGAATGAGTTAGCCCGTTGTGATAAACATTTTGAAACTATTGCCATTGGTAGAAAGAGAGATGCGTTATTGGAAAAGGTATATCCGTATGAAAACCAATACATAAATGATTTTGATAATGTTCGTGAGGGTATTAGGGCGTGGGATTGCCTTCTACGTTGTATAGAAAGTGGTTACATTACAGAAACAAATCTTGGTGAGTACGGTATTGATCTTTCAATGGAACCTGTTAAACTATAAAGAAACTTTTTTGGATATTCTATGCGTATCAACTTTGACGTGAATTACAAGGGCAATTTATTCTATTGTCATGCGGAAATCACAAAGATCGAAACAAAACATGGTATTTCCCATAAGGTGAATGTTTATTCGATTGAAAATGAATATGGGGATGAAGTTGGTATGTGGTTTGGATATCCTGATCGTCTGTATTTTGAACAATTAGCATTTGGTGCATATAATGTCAAATGATGTGTTTTTTCACAGAACAATGGAAATACTGTTACACCAATATTCTCAAACAAAACCACAATTGCATATCATCGCAAATTATTTTGGTTTTAAAATCATCACAGGCACATTTCATAATAATGAAACTGCATATGTTGATGGTGAATCTGAAACTATTATAATTAATGGTAATGACACATTTATTCGCCAGCGTTGGGCAACTGCATTTGCCATTATAACATTGCTGGAAATGAAATGTGGTGTCATTCCCAGAGAAAATATTTATCATTATGCCAAGGATTATAATGTAGATAACAATATAGAGAAAAACATTTATGTTTCTCGATTATTGATTCCTGCCGCCACCATTGAACGTTCAATGCGTGTTTTCAAAACAATAGAAAGTTTTTCTGATTATTACCAAGTTTCCAAAACAGCAGCATTATATCGTCTGGAAAGGTTTTTTAATCATAGCAACCCAAGAAAGAACGGGAATGATGATACTTTCCTCAAAGATGTTTCTTCCGATGTTTTAGGATTCGCCAAGAACATGCTTAGTCTTTTTATGTAACAAACAATTACATCTTCAATCTTGCATGGCATGGTTTATATGATATAATAACACCATCAACCAGAGAGATTACACCATGACCGCTTCTATTTCTCAAATCATCGAAGATATTTCCAACCAAGCATGGGAAGGAATTGGTTTGGATCAATATGAGGCCGAATACCGACTGCGTGTTCTGTTCTACAGCCAAACCAAAGATATCTATTATGGTAATTTTGGTAACGAAAAGGGAGAACTTGGCGACTATATTATCAAGTACGATCATGGTTGTCAAAAGTACGTTTTCACCCCTGATGTTGAAGGCATTCGATTTATCGCAGACACCATTATGTTGGGCGGTGTTGATAAAAAGGAAAACATTTTCCTCTGCTAACAAACAATTACAAAAAAGGCTTCTACGGAAGCCTTTTTTATTTCAAACAGAATATTTTCATGATATAATAGTTTCAATACCTGAGAACGGGGGAGACAATCACCGGGGCAGCGTGTTTTTCAAATGTAAGGAAATGTTATTTTAGAAGAATACTATTGACCTAATTTTTGTACATGTTATAATGAACACATCAAGACAAGGGCAGCATTATGAACACCAATACGCCGATTTTGCCAGTTACTGTAGCTCTTATGCCTTTGGGAGACAGAACGATTGATCGTGCGTTTTCGTATCTGGTTGATTCTGCCGGTAATACTTTTGCGAAAAAGTCAATTGACGGTAAATTGATTACCAAAACTTTCCTGAATAATGATGATGCCGTTTTCTACGCCAAATATATGAACGGTGACATTGAACGTAATTTCTATCAACAAGCACGTTTTCGTGCGCTGAACGGGTGAGCAAATGAAAATCATTCTCAATCGTAATTTCGGCGGATTCCAAATTTCCCATAAGGCAATTCGCTTGCTGATTGCTGCTGGTCGTCATGGTGAAAGTGCATTGGACGTTGAGCATTGCAATGACATTCCTGATTATGCATATGAAATGTCAGATTATCACTATGATTCGTGTGGTGTTTATTATGATGGTAAGTTTTACACCACCAATGTTGAAGAAGCCCGTTACAATCAGGAATTGGTATCATTGATTGAAACCTATGGAAGTTTTTTTGTCAGTGGCATTGACTCTAAACTTGAAGTTGTTGATTTCGATCTGGAAAGCCGTATTAACTGTTTTGATGGTCGTGAAAGTTTGTTTTAACACAACTTTACAATAAGGTTCTTTTCATCTGGAAGGAACCTTGTTATAATGAACACATCAAGACAACGAACCCCGGAGAAAACACCATGACCACCCCGAACATGTCCCTGACTTCCTTCCTCACCATGAACCACAAGCCGGTCAAAGGTGTTCTGGAAACTCGCACCCCTGTCCGTCTGCGTCGTCGTGGTAATCCGTTCGGCAAGGTGTTTGCCATCACTAAGACCAATGTTGTGCTGAACGCCGACTATGAAGCCACTGTGAATGCTCACCGTGCCATCGAAGGCAAGCCGCAAGACTTCAAGGCTGGACAACGTGTTTGGGGCAAGACTGTTTCCCCGGCGATTGTTACCCGTGATGGCAAGACGTACCTGCAAGCCATCATCGAATCTGTCCGCAGCGTTACCTATGTTGATCGACCGCTCGGCACTGGTCGGGCTGTTCCGCAAGATGCATGGCAAGTCTGCTGCTGCCAAGCAAGGTTTGGATGATGTTGTGGTGTTTCGCAATATCAATTTCGATAACATCGAAAAGTTCATTCTGAAAGGCGATGTTGTGATGGTGATGACCAAGTAAGAAAAGGGGCTTTCGCCCCTTTTCCATTATGTAAATACAGACATATTAAACATTTGCAAATGGAGTATAATATGTCTAAAACATTTAAGGAAATATTACAAGGTGATATTTCCACTAATTTGAACGAAAACTTTACCGATATTCTTGGTAATGAAAAAGAAAGTAAATTGAATGATGAATCTTCATTAAATTCAATTTCCCGCCATATCAAGTCTGGTGAATTGGCTAAGATTGCCGAAGCTGCATCCCACCCCAAAGCTGACAAGACTCATTTGGAAAAAGCATTAGAAACTGGTCATTTAGATCATATCGTTGCAATGCACCCTAATGCACCATTAAGCGTTTTGCGCCACATCTTGCGCCATAGCAATGACTCGTTTGCCCGCTCGGTTGCTTCACATAATCCTAACTTGACCCCTCGTGCTTTGGAAATTGCGTTTGATCGTGAAACTAATCCTGCTGTCAAGTCGATCATGTTACGTTCTTCACATATGCCTAAAAACATTTTGGAGCGTGAAGGGAAAACAGAAGTTGCAAAAGATTATCCAAATTATCACGCTATGGAATCTATTGCTAGAAACCATAATACCCCAAGTGCTGTTCGTGAATCAATATATGAAAAACTAAAAGCAGGTAATCGTGAAGTTGGCATTAATCGTAAAGATGAAATGTTGAAAAAGTTAATGCATGTTATTACAGAAAATGGTTTGCATCACAAAACCGCACATGGAGGAATTGACATTCATTTAACCAAGAATACAGAAGATGGTCGCCACGGCATAACCATTACCGCAACTCATCATTATGACGAAAATACTAAGCCCATTTCTGCGTACAATTCACAACGTAAGAATTGGTCTGGTGTTCATGAAAGATTTGATTCTATCGCATCTGACCCATTTGTGCAACACCATTTTGATACATCAGTAAACAAAATCAATATGGGTAAAGCAAACTCTGAAACTTCCAGAATTGAAAAGGAAGGTACAACCGGCCCTCGTTCTCATGGTTCGGTAATGCACCTTGAATTGAAGCCAGAAGGCGAATAATGTAACACAATCATGAAAGGCGCTTATTGCGCCTTTTCTGTTTTAGATAACTTGTAGGAGAAAGAATTGAGATAATGTGCCAATGCACGGATAACCGCTTCATTATCACATTCCGGATGTCGTACAACGCCATCAACAATTACATCAAACTTCCCGTTACACTTTTTCATAACAACAAGTTTGAAATTGTCATTGTCAATTTCACTGACAATAATATCTTTTTGTTCAACGAAATCCGAAATCAATTTGTCAACGTGGAACGTGTTGACTAATACCTCACCAATATTATGGAAAACGCCATATTTTTCTTGGTTTGCCAATGCAAAATCTACCAATTTTCTCGGACTGAGATTGCGTTCCTCTGCGACTGATTTGATATGATGCCACATAGTAATTCCCCCGGACGTTGTGTTTATTATATCAAATGCGAAAATTAGATGAAAGGAAAGGATTGTTATGGTTTGTAATTCTGGTAACAAAACTATCATACATTTTTCTTTATAACATGGTACAATAAGCCATCATTATGAGGGTTCGTCATGCAAATGTCAAAGTCTGCCGCCATTCGCAAGGCAATTCAAACGTGCTTCATGAAAAAGATTGGAAACACGTATTTCATTTATGATACGATGACCAATGGCGACCATCTGGTTACTGACAAGACAGATGATTACAAGTATGCTTTGCATATGCAGCGGGATGACCGTATGTTCGCAATCTTCGCATACATGGGATACCATGATGATGACATTATCGAATTACGTGGTTTAGCAATGAATCATAACGGTAGTTTCTTCAACCGTGTCAATCATGCTTTAGAAAACTTCAAGAAATAATTAAAGGTGATATATGCTTTTTGACTTGACAAAATTATGTAATTCTGCTGACTCTATAATTTGTAACGACTATGTAATTCATCTTGTAGATGTAGATGATGACATGATTGTTCTTGGTAATATGGCTGGTCGATATGGTTATGCCTGTGTTGCAAAATTACCGAAAGATACCAAGGTGGAAATGTATTCTGACGGTACTATTTCACCACTAATTGTGAGTGGCGAAACTTATATTTTTTCATTCAGTATTACACGACGCTTAATGCCCGAAGACATTGTGTGATTTTAACAAACACTAACACAAAAAGACTTCTAAGGAAGTCTTTTTTCATTTCAAATAACATATTTCTATGTTATAATAGCTTCAATACCTGAGAACGGGGGAGACAATCACCGGAGTATCCTATCTTTCAAATGTAAATGGTTTGTATCACAATAACATTCATATAAC
>Ga0255098_1000231_pt1 | contig 16842 bp, 12 predicted proteins | sample Colum_Atlam_RepC_2_FD_188440 | JGI IMG/M metagenome (GOLD analysis project Ga0255098, IMG submission 188440) | Freshwater microbial communities from Columbia River, Oregon, United States - Colum_Atlam_RepC_8d | ecosystem: Environmental > Aquatic > Freshwater > River | place: USA: Oregon... | reverse complement strand
AGACCATTTCCGACAACTTCGTTACTCGGATGCATATTTTCCTCACCGACGGTTCAAACAACGAGGGAGATAAGCATGTATCACGGCTTGCGTCATTGTTGACCCCCACTCTTACCGTCCCGCAGAAACCAGCCACGCAAATCATGATTGGTTATGGACCCGACCACGACTCCATGATGCTGCAAAGTCTATGCGCGTATTTCCCTAAATCAAAGCAGTGGTTCATCGACGACGCAGAGAAGACGGGATGCATTTTCGGCGAAATCCTATGGTCTGCGATGAATGCGGCGTACACCGACGTGACTCTTTCATCCAATGTCGAGTTCTACGATTTCACGACGATGACTTGGAAAAGCGAAATACAAATCGAAGACATCATTTACGACTCATCGCGCACCTTCTATGTTCGCGTGCCATGGAGTGTCGAGACGGTTGTATGCGACATGGCGTGTTTCTCAACCGCGTCTGCTGGAAATATAACACACAAGACAGAACAGTTGTTGACGTACTTGCCCGAAGCCGAAGCCGAAGCCGCCACCGCCGACCAATCCGTCGAACAAGAACTATGGAGGCTTGACACGATTGTTACGGTAAACCAAGCACTAACGTTCCTCCAAAATATGAAGAGACTCCCATACAATGCAATGAACGAAGAAAAGAACCGACTTATCGAGCTTGTCACCACGTTCCAAGAGAAATTCCTCGCCTACGTCACTGAAAAAAATCTCAGCGAAGACCCATTTATGATTCAGCTTGCCGACGACTTGTTTGTCTGCATTAGCGGTCTGATGGCAGCATCGATTGGTGAAAGATATGTCGCCGCGCGCCAGGCATCACAAATTCAGCAGCGTTCAGTAACCGTCAACGATATTACACCTCTCCAATCAGAAATCCTCAGTTCTATGCCAGTGACATACAACCATGATGTTCAATACGATAACGATTGCTGCTATGACGACACATTTCAACGCCCTCCTCAAGCACCCAGACGCGCACATTCTAGTGGAGGGTGTGTCGACAACGATACACAAAATCCGGTCCAAGAAACCGAAGAAGCTCGTCGCGAAGAAGAGACCAAAGAGAATGACAAGATTGTATCGAATTTCACTCCGACATCGCGCGGTGTTGGCTCAAGGTTGCGATACTTGTCTCGCGATGCGATTCTTGCGACGCGTGGACCTTATCAAAACGGAGGTGGCGCGGCGGGCGATGAAGAAGATTACATATACTCACACGGGAGCGACCAAGTATTCTCGTGCCATGCTTCTCCGGGATGTGCGCGTATCGGCAGAATGCTTTCAGCGCCAAGACAGCAACAAAGTTCGGTAACAGACAGGACACCTACAGCGCCATTCTAAGGATGCAGCATATAGAATATAGAATAAAGCATACAGCATACAGCATGACAGCATACAGGTAAGTATATATTCGTGGCGGTGATGGTGATGTTGGTATGATAATACTTTTTATATTTTTGTTTACTTTATAATGTTTACGGTTTATATAATATATAGGTATCTGGCAACATATATATTATATATTGTTAATTAAATCAATATAAAATATTTTTATAATATATATTATAGTTTATAATTAAAAATGGAAACTACTAACATACTCGACACAAACGAAACATGCGACTCGCCCGTTTATGTAGATAAAACGCCTTTGTCATCCCCAATATCATCCCCAGTATCATCACCGGTAATTATTTCAAAAGGTAGCAATCACGAATGGGATGTACATGTTACCGATAAGTTGATATTGCCGGAATTGAATGAAGCAGATATTCGGGGAGTTCCTGAACCACATAATTCTGCCTCATCTAATGCAACGAATGTGACTTCTCGTGATACGACGACGACGGATAACATAGATGTTAATATTCGTGTGGAAGATTCGCATGGTAAGGAAATGGTCACCATCGTAGTAAAAGATTTCGCATACTGTAAGGAAGAATTTTTGAAAAGTATCAAGGAAAATAATCTTTCCGTATCCCCCGAAACAATAATGCGTCTTCTTCGTATGGCGATGGTAATTGTGGAAAAAACGAATGAAACCGGTAGTAAGAAAAAAGAATTTGTAGTAAATTTGCTTACCGAGGTTGTAATCACAAATGACCTGATGTCCTCGGAACATAAAGAGGAAGCGCTTCATTTGATAAAGGGTGGCGTTGTTACGGATGCCATCGATTTTCTTATCGACGCGACAAGGGGGAAATTCGATGTAAATAAAGTAGAAAAAATAGCGGAGGAGGTTGCGAAGTCGTGTTTTACAATATGCTTTGAAAAGTTTATGAAAAAGAAGTGAATTGTATTCTATGCATTACTTATATTATGCATTATTTATATTATGCATTACAACTTTAGTACGAATACAAATAATATTTTTATTCGTATATTATAACAAACTAACAGTATAATGGTAAAAATAAAACATATAGCGTATGTTGTGCTAATTATAGCTATCATATCATTTATTTTATTTATGTTATTTAAAAAGTATTATTATTATTATTATTTTAATTTTTTTACCAAAGGTAATTATGCTCTAATGACTGATGAATATGAAGAACCATATATAATAAATAATATTATAACAGAAGAAGAAGCGCTATATATTATTAATAAATCTTCATCACATTTTAACGAAAGTCGTATTCTAGGGGATATACTTGATACAAAAATTCGCAAAAGTAAAAACACATGGTTATATTCCAATGACCCTATTATTATGAATATTATGAAAAGAATAGCAAATATTGTTAAGTTGCCTCTAGAAAACGCAGAAGCATTGCAAGTAGTTAAATATGAACCAAGTGGTTATTACAATGAACATCACGATGGTTGTTGCGACGGTCATCATTTATGTAAAGAGTTTATGGCGAGAGGGGGGCAACGTATAAAGACGGTTCTCATATATTTAAATGACGAATTTACCGAAGGTGCTACTAATTTTCCCGTATTAAACATGAAAATCAAACCACCCAAATATAGTGCTATCATTTTTAACCCACTTGCTAAAAATAATAAAAAGTGTCACCCCAAAGCCCTCCATGCCGGATTACCTGTTAAAAGCGGAATTAAGTATGTTGCAAATTTGTGGTTTAGAGAGGAAAAATTTGTGTAGTAGTAGTAGTATATTATACACATAGCGTGCTTTCCGTTTCTTCTATCTCGTGTGTACCACCAGGAGGAGTCACAATAATGCCAACATCCATGGTTATTCTCGTAAAAAACCCGAGGTATCCATTACAAGCATATTCGCTATCACATATTCTAACCCGAATCGGTCCGGATTCATTTTTCTCATAATACACACTATTATTCTCGTTCCGTCCCATGGAAAAAATAATATTCGGCGGCAAGTCTTCAATATCAATCGTAACAACATTCCTACTATCAAAGCCTGGCGGGAATGCGAGATATGACGAATATTTCGACATATAACATTTTCTACTCGTGGCTGTATCATATACAAAGTCAGCATATGCCCATGCTTGGTAATTGCGCGACTTTACCCATCCTGCGCCATTACGACTACCATTTCCCTCGACACCTTCTACTAAAAAAACACGTATATCGTTCATATCTATAATAGGATACTTTGCATTGGGTGTACCACGCACCGAATTTTCGAGTTTAAAATACGTAGGCATATATGGGTCATCGTATGCGGATTCGCCATCATGAATCAAATTATCGCGAAAAACAGTTATGCCATTTTCGCAGGTGTATGGCGTCTCTCTATAAAAATGTTGCCTGGACTTATAGCCGACATATGCGGCTTTCTGTTGCTCGTCGGCAGGCTGCCATACACCGTCGATTTTTACACGAATGTCTGCGCTACTACTGTTATATGAATGATGCATTTTATATATACTGTAAAATATTTTTAAGTATATATAAAATTTATATATTATGGCACATTATACTATTTGATTTGAGTAGTTTTATTTACGAGGTATAGGATGTATACGAGGTATACGAGTCTCACGAAGAAGATGTCGCAGATGTACCAAATATCGACGGGATGCTATATTTGCCCGCCTCATCTTGATGATATTTTGCGATGATGCGTTTCGGGTATTTGTCTATCTTCATAATGTCTTCCGTGTCATATACGTTACCGGTTTTGTCGATATAGTATATAATCCCTTTGATGTCTTGCGCCCATATGTCAACTTTCACGTTTTTCGTGGTCGGCGCTTCGCATTCAACTTCGTCGACAATGCTATGCGGTGTTCCTTTGATATGTGTCCCGCAGTATGTTTCGCCGTCTTTCTTGCGCCGCGTACATTGCTCACCGTTTGCCCTCTTTGCGCAGCATCTTTCATAGATTGGCACCACGCTCTTAACTCGTTTACGTTTCATAAAGTCGTCCTTTCCAAGCCGCAACTTTTCATAGTTGTACACAAAACTGGTCATATAGTTACAGTGTAATTTTGTATTGTCGATTGCTCTCATAAGTTCGTCTCTCGTCGATACATCCGTTACTTGAAGGGCGTTGGCTACTTCTTGTAATTTTTTTGCCATTTCATTTTTAAATCCAATGATATAATCTTCTATTTTTTTGTTCACACGTCGTTCCATTTTGCAAATAATAAAAGGTTTGTATGTGAGAGTTAAAAGAGAATGAGAGGCTGATGGATGGGGTTCTTATTATTATATAATTATTTTATCTTTATTTCAATTTTATATATATTATAATCAAAACAATATGGGTTCATGGATGAATACTTACATAAATACTCCATCACCATCATCTTCTTTATTTTGATTGTTTTGAGTATTTTGTGCTTGTGTTGTATTGACGCTTGCTATCTCATGTATTTCTATAGCCTGATTCGCGGTATTATCCTCGATATTATTTAATATGCGAGGTGTATTAGAACCGATAACGGAGTTATGCGTTGAACCATTTACACTTGGAGCTCTAGATACGTGTTGACTTCCGTTGTTGCTATGTACAGATGCAGGGGAACTTGTGCTTACATTATTCGTATTATTGTTCATATTATTAATATTATTGGTAAAAACAACATCTGCGCTAGCTACAAGAGAGGATGCATCTAACGTATTCGTATAATGAACAGGGTTAAACGAGCGTTGAGATAGATGAGAGACACGTGAATGATGAGAAGTAGTTGATGGAGGGCGAGACGGCTGTTGCTGTTGCTGTTGCTGTTGTTGCTGTTGCTGTTGCTGTTGTTGCTGTTGTTGCTGTTGTTGTTGCTGTTGTTGTAACTGTTGTAACTGTTGCAACATAACAAGTTGTTGTACATGCGATTCTGTTAAAGGAAGACTATTTGTAGGTTCATTGCCGTTGTTGCCGTTGTTGTTCGTATATATTAACGGTGGTGTGCGTATAGCGTTCGCATTTGAATTCCTACTCGGTGGTTTAGATGCGATTGTATCTTGTATTATGTTGTTAGAAACACCTACACCACTATCCACAACGACATTCGTCAACTCAATAACAGAGTTTTTCGGTTTTATATTTTGATTTCGACTACCGTTTCTACTGCTATTTCTACTATTATGATTTGATTTTTTATCTTTGTTATTCGATTGAGTCTCGGCGGGTAGAGGAGGAGGTGTGTTACCTTTAATTAGGTTTACTCCTTTACTTATAAAGTTAGAAACAGAGCTCATAAACCCTGATGATGCACTTCCAGATGACGCATTGCCATCGTTTCCGTTGTGGTTATTATTATCCTTACTACCACCACCACCGCTACCGCCTCTATTACCATATCCGCCATTATTGTCGTCATCATCATCATCGTCGGAGTCATAAGATGAACCACGAGAACCACGCGACCCTCGCGACCCTCGCGAACCGCGACTGTTGCTTCTCCGTCTTCGCCGTCCTCTTCTATCGTCGTCTCCACCGGTTGATTGTTCGCCATTTATAGTTACCTGACTCAGACCGTTGCATAAATTCGGCGTATGTGCTGAGAAAGTAATTTTATTCGATGATAAGTCCATAACCCCATAATTTTTCTTAAACATTTCAATAATTTCTTCATCAATCAATGGCGCAATATCCTGTAAATTTTTGATGTCTGTTTTAATAATTTGTAGCATATCTTTTGCGGATATTCTCTGGTCTCGTTTCAATGACAGCTCTATCATTATTTTCTTATTTATTTGCTGAAACTGTAACGAACATATGCGATGAGATTCTGACCGCTTACCTAACTGAAAATACGTATCGATTGATTTTATAATACCTACAAAAATACTACTGACACCTAAAATGATATTCATTTTATCGTAGCCGATATCAATACCTGTCGCGAATCCAATTGCGCTAGATAGAATAATAACGGGTATGTTTATGTAGTTCGACCTTTCACTGTACTTTTCGAAAGAGTAGCGGTGTAAGATTGAGAATGACTCGCATTCTTCTGCGTGTATTTTTAGTAAATATTCTAAATCACTATTATAGTCGATAATATCTGTCATAAATATTATATAATATGCAAATATAATATTTTGTGTATTTTCTGGTTGTTTTTTGTTGTTGTTTTTGTTGTTTTTGTTTTGGATGTTTCTTAAATAAACGCGGTTTATCATTTTATATTTACGAAATGAATTTCCGCATTTCTCACCATCACTCATGCATCTCATGTATTACCATCTCGCGGCGATATCTTATCATATATGCAGGAGCTCGGACGTCCTATTCTCATTCAAAACAAACCAAAATATTATCAAAGCATTCCCCCATATGATGTAAGAATCGTATGAACTCCTATCAACCTCTAAAAAATCAAGGATTGAAAATATTGCTGGATTTAAAAAAGAAATAACTACAATTAATATTACCCATGATTTTAAACTCCCCATTCTCATTATTACTTGTATATATTATATTATTTTATATTTTTTAAAATCGTATTCATATTTATCGGGTATATCTTTCGTGTTTATATAATAATATGATAAGGGCGTCTGAAAGTTATACTCTTTTATACATATGCGCATTGCTAAATAATATATGTGTTTTTGTTTTCCCTTTTCGGATACTTTGTCGATAAAATAGTCATTTGCGTCATCATCACTGCTGCCCTCGCTGCCCTCGCTGTCCATACTGTCCATACTGTCCATACTGTCCGATTTTTTAATAGGTATTTCGTATGCACCATTATATGCGGAGTTATATTGTTCCGTCCATTTAGAATCGTTATCTCTAAATTGCGCTGTCTTTTTTTCTAGTGGATTTAGGCTACATATATATTTTGCCATTTCCGACTTATCAGGTCTATCTTTTTTTATAAACACCTTCATTTTCCCAGGAAAAATAACAAATTTCACAAGCCCACCTTTTGTATTTTTTTCACCTGTATCATCGTCGTAACACGCGTACCGCATCGCATTAAATAAATCGGTAAAATAATAGAATGGACCATATCTGGATTCATTGTTTGACTTTTTAATAGAGAAAATGGCATTATATTTTGCAGTATTACTGTCGTTCCCATTATAAACAACCATGGGTGTTTCAATCAATGCTTCTTTGTGATAAATTTTTATGGCTGCAGGGTAAGCTAAAAACACATCAATGACAGTGTCGCTTATATCGTAGAATAGTATTTTCCGAAAGTTAAATACTTCACTTACTGTACCCCACCATATAGTATCGTCGTGTGTTACCCGATAAACACTATCATTTTTTTCTTTAAGTTCGTATAGTAATATGACGCGTTGATGAATGCGCGCACTTTCTATGTGGTTCATGCCTGGTGATTCCATGACTCTCCCTTTAAATTTGCACAACCCCTCGCCTAGTAAATTATCTAATAAGAGGGAGGCGTTTTCTACTATTTCATAATTCGAAGTGCTCTGTAAAAAATTCGGAAAATAGAGCTTGTCATCTTCACTAGATTTGAATAACATAAATTCTAAGAATGGTTTGTATGCCGTATGGTTTATATGATAAACTAAAAATTCAACTACGAATTCGCCACCTGTTTCGTGTTCTTCATCTTCTTCATACATAACATCTACATCTTGTGTTAAATGTTCCGAAGATTTATCAGCAAACGGGTATTTTAGATTTGTCATTTTTTGTTTTTTTATAGACAGACCGTTATCTAATTTGCTTTCATACTCTTCTTCTTGGTCTATAGCATACATCGATATATTGTTAGATATTTCCGACTCGATATAAGAAGGAGTAAGTTCGCTCATGATTTCATCATCGGCATCTTCATCGCCTTCATTGTCATCTAAATTCGTCTTAGAATATTTACGTTTGATTTTCGAATTATCTCTCGCTTCTCTTGCATCTCTAGTTGTTTTTGTCTTCTTATAGAAGCGTTCAATAGCACCCAAAGAGAGAGGTTCATCGTCTTCTATGTTATTTTTTTTTACTCTACGTGATGAGGGGAGCATGGTATTATAATAATGTGTCACACAATTATAATACTAGTATATTATTATTTTTGTACTTTACGGCGTATTGATTCTTTCACTTTTTCTTCACGCGATTCTAATAAAAACTGTGCTATTTCTTTCGCCTGTTCATCGTCGTCTTTGAAATACTTCATGAGCGATGATGCTAAATTAGTTTTATTAAAGGGCGCCTTGACTTTCGTTTTTGTGTAAATAAGTTTTCCGTCATTTACGTCGAAACAGTCGATTTCATTTTTGCGCATAATTTCTACTAAACTGTCTGCATATCCCTTACGTTTATCTTTTAGTTCCTTGAGCCGCGTTTGTATGTCGCGTATCTCATTGTCGTTCGCCAACCATCCCTTAATATGTTGGACCAACTGTTCTTTCGTTTCCATGGCTTATACTTACTATACTATAGAATATTATTAAAACACTTTTATATATATTTACATAAAATATGTTTTATATGTTGCATATGTTTCTTATTATTTTTTAATATCGGTCAGTTGTACTTCTTTCCCAAGATTTTTTATAATTTTCCGCTCGTAGTTGTCGTAGTTTTCAATAGGTTCGCAAATCGACCGCACCATTGTCAAGTAATCCAATTGTTTTCTTTCGGTTTCCATCCAGTCAGGGTTATCAATAGCCCACTGTTGCAATGCGGTTCGCTCCTTGTCCGCTATTTTCACAATCGTGTTTTTCATCATCTCGTGGTTCTCATCTTTGCACCACTTGTCTTCATCTTTGATATACATGATGTCGCGTTTTATGTCAGTACAGTGAATCGGTCGCTTGTGAATATCCAGCTCTTTGAGTCCCTTTATCATCACATCTGTTATCCCGCGCGATATCCCGTTTGTCTTTGAAAATAGTAAATCTTCTAGAGTTATCTTAAGTGAATCAATAAAGTCGGAGATATTCAGCGCATCTTTGCAGTGTTCGTTTAGAAAAACATTGAGATTAAAGTTGTTCATCGTGTTATTATTCGTCGTATTATTGACGGTGTTACCCATTTTAGGAATCATACACTTTATCTGCTCTTGTTGGTCTTTAATTATTTTCATCATTTCTTTATTATCATTGATAAGTTCCATAAACATGTCTTTTGTAATTACTTGATTCGTTTCTTTGTCGGTATTGCCACAATTGACATTCATTTCAGTGTCATTTAATATAATATTTTTATGAATGTTGCATTTTTTATCATGCTTCCATAACCCGGCGCGTGTTTTATACATTTTTTTACACTTAAAGCACATATTATGATGCGCGACTTTTGACGATTTTTTTGTTTCCTCGATTTCCATTGTTACCATACTATCATGTTTTCTAGTAGATAGATGTTTGACATAATCACATTTCTTGCACGTATTATAGTCACAATCTTTACACGAAAAAAATGGCGACTTTTTGTGCGACTTTTTTGTTTCCATTTGTTTCCTAAAGTATATAGACATAATTATTTAAACCATTTGTCAAAAATATGTAAAAAAATATGGTAACAAAAAAATCATCTTAAAAACGCGTTTTAGAGCATTATGCTCTGAGTGACGATTGCATTGCTTTTTTCAAAAGTCTACCCCCGGTTTTCAAAAAAGGACATTTATAAATGTCCAATTTTGGAAAGTGCCACCCAAGAGTTGAAATTTTCATACATCATCGATGTTACAAACTATTCTGTTCCATTTCACCGAAATGTTTAATTCTTTTTATCAATTAGTATTTCTTTTCCCAGATTTTTTATAATTTTCCGCTCGTAGTTGTCGTAGTTTTCAATAGGTTCGCAAATCGAGCGCACCATTGTTAAGTAATCCAGTTGTTTTCTTTCTGTTTCCATCCAATCGGGATTGTCGATAGCCCACTGTTGCAAGGCGGTTCGCTCCTTGTCTGCAATTTTCACAATGGTGTTTTTCATCATCTCGTGATTCTCGTCTTTACACCACTTGTCTTCATCTTTTATATACATGATGTCGCGTTTTATATCCGTACAGTGAATCGGTCGTTTATAAATGTCGAGCTCTTTGAGTCCTTTTATCATGACATCCGTTATGCCACGCGATATCCCGTTTGTCTTTGAAAATAGTAAATCCTCTAGTGTTATCTTGAGCGAATCAATAAAGTCCGAAATATTCAAAGCGTCTTTGCAATGCTCGTTTAGAAAAACGTTCAAGTTAAAGTTATTCGTCGTGTTATTATTGTTTGTTATATTACCTATTTTGGGTATTATACTATTTATCTGTTCTTGTTGTCCTTTAATTATTTTCATCATCTCGTCGTTATCTTTAATGAGCTTAAGAAGAATTTCGTCCTTGTTTAAAATATTACTTAAGTTATCTATTTTAATCGTCTTTTCTTCATTTTCATCTTTTTCTGATGATAATTCCATAACAGTGGTTGTATAGTCACATATTTTCATATGCTTCCATAGACCAACTCTTGAGAAATACTGTTTACTACATAATACGCAGTCAAATAATTTGGCATTTTTGTTATCATTATCACTGTTTGTTAAATTCTTATGTTTAGCTGTTACTAAATGTTTAATATAGTTACTTTGCTTCCTACATATAAAGTGACACTCTTTACACTCGAATTTATCGGCATTTTTTGTTGGCATTTTTGTTAATATGTCTATGTATTATGTTAACATAATAAATTCCTAAATACTTTTCATATAATATATAAAAATGTTAAAAAAAGAAACATCATCACTTCTTCGGCGTCCGCCCTGCCCATCTTATGGCGGGGGTTGTGACCATTATGCTATGAATATATATATATTATTAATAGTAATCAAACCATAATGGTGCAAAACACAGGAGTATATATATGTGATGTTTTTGTTATGGTAACATATATATAAATTTTGAAAAATATATACAGCATATTATCTAGACAAAATCATAAGCATCTTTGTTAACATTTGTGCGAATTTGTTAACAAATCTGTTTACCAAGTAGAAAAATGCCCAAACTCAACTCATTTGATACTAGATATATGGTCACTCTTTTTGTGTCCATAAAGTATGGCATTTTTGTCCAGCATTTTTGTTAACCGCGTCCATAATTTCATAAGATGGCGCGTTATTGGTTGGGAAGTTATAAAAAAATATGGTAACAAAAAAATCATCTTAAAAATGAGATTTAGAGCATTATGCTCTGAGTGACGATTGCATTGCTTTTTTTATATTTCTACCCCCGGTTTTGAAAAAAGGACATTTATAAATGTCCATTTTTGAAAATCCAGCTTTAGATTTGAAAAAAAGAAACATCATCACTTCTTCGGCGTCCGCCCTGCCCATCTTACGGCGGGGGGTTGTGACCATTATGCGTTGGGGCGCGGGGATGGTTATGATGGAGTGCTTACCATAATGGTGTGGTGAGGTGGGTGGCGGATGTGGCGGATGTGGCGGATGTGGAGGTATGGATGGGTATGGATAGGTATGAATGTTTAATGTATAATATTATATAGATATACTATATATTTAGGGGGTCTATAGTATATATATGAAAACAAGAAAAATAAGAAATATTAAAAGTAAAAAGGGTAGAAATAGTAGAACCTATTTAAAAATACATAAAGGAGGTCAATCGTCGGATAGTAATAAATCGAGTGTTGGGGTACAACAAAAATCTGCATCCGCGTCATCGCCTTCGAAAGGTACAAGTGGTAGAGCATCATCGCCATCTAGGAGTGCAAGTAGGTCATCTCCAAAGGCTGCAAGTGGTAGAGCATCATCGCCATCTAGGAGTGCGAGTAGGTCATCTCCAAAGGCTGCAAGTGGTAGAGCATCATCGCCTCCGAAGGCTGCGTCCGCCTCATCTTCTAGAGGGCAAGTTAGGGTACCCCCTACAGGTCCGAGTAGGACAGTCTTAAAAATGTGGAAAAAAACATTAAGTGATAAATATCATTCAGATGCCGAAAGTGGACCTGTAGTTATAGACGAGGATATAGCAAATAGAATAAAGAAAGGTAGCAATTACCTTTTAGAAGAATATTTAACAAAACGACAAAGTGAGGATAAAAAAAAACTAAAAAGATTTAGACGCAGGTTACGGGAAAATATACCACAAGCTCCACCGATTATAGTATCACCACAGGGTCGCAATTTAGTGACAACCTATACACCCACGTTTGATATCGTACAACATAATTCGCGAATGACTGTTCGCGGGAACCCAGGAGCGACGGCACCTACATTACATATGCCACTTTTTCATTATCCATATGACCGCCCTCTACCCTTATCTTTTTTACCGAAAAAAAGTATAAAATTAACACCGGAAGAGAATAAAATAAAGATGAATATAAGTATGTTTCCTATTACATATGATTACTTAGCTGATGCTATATATGATATGTTATTAAGAATAAATAGGTTAAGTTCATATGCGAATGTTCTTGTGAAAGGGAGATTAAGAGATGAGTTGATACCGAATATAAGAATGACAAGTATAGAAGTAATGCAGAGTCGTTTGTTCATGTCGAGAGAAGATACAGAAAGATTCATGGAACTGGTATATTTATATACACGTCAATATAACGCCGTTGGTCCTGATCCTTACAACCCAAGAGGGAGTGATATTCATGATATAGACGTCCAAACACCTATGGCAAGTGCACCGGATCCTAATAGTTATATGGTTAAGGGGTATAATCAACATCCTATGTTTCGAAGGTATCCAATGAGTCCTGAGGAGGAAATGGAACTAGTGAATTTATCTGAAAAACAGCCAAAAATAAAAGGCGAAGACTTTGCACTTGTTTATGCACATGGTTCCGTATCGAATGAGTTAACACCAAAAATGAAATTTCTTGCAAACAAGTACATAAGAATTATAGAATTTGGAAACATGTCACAAGGGTTATCTATCAAGTATAATAACTTTATTATAAAACTAAACTATATTATGCAGAGTCCGTTTTACAATATAATGTTTGATAATACTGACGAAGGTCAGTCAACACGTGATATGGCATTCAAGATATTGTGTCCATACCTTATTATTGATGGAATAAATGTATGTAATGCCAAACAGACGCTTAACTTAACCGATATAACAAATGATAGATTTATTGAGGGGGATGTAGATGATATGATGGTGCATGAAAATATGAAAATTTCATACAAGAATATAAGAAATAAAACTACGATGGGTATATTTTTACCAGTAAATTATAATCTAGATAATTCCACGCAGTATTTGGCGAAAAAAGAGTTATTTAAATTGTATCCCGGTACAACATTTTTTACTAGAAATACGAAACTGAATTTGATAGAAACTTTGCTTCCGATGGCAATCAAGAAAAATAGACGAATCAACTTATTTATTGTATCTTGTATGGTTAACTATATATATGACGATGATTTACATAATAGTATGATAGGTAAACCCGGTAGTTCAAACCCGGCGATAAGAATATTGAATACAGGCAAGATGTTCTTAGCAAAATTTATTAAAATGACGAATGATTTTTTTTTGATGTTTTATCAACATTTTATTGGATTTTTTGACCAGCATAAGGTGGGTCATGATAATCGCGATACATTTTCTGCATATATGAATTATGTACAGGACGGGAATAATGATCCGGTATTTAAAATGGGAGAAAAAATTATTGAGTTTTCTAGTAGAATATTTCAAAATTATAAAAGATATAGCTATACCAACATTCGAGTCGTAGATGAAATATTTAGTTTTGCCGGGATAAACCAGGGTAGTATATCAAATGATATAATAGGAGATAGTCGTAGGTTAAATAATGAATGGTATTACCCTTATTTGAATGAATTGATAAAAGTAAAAATATTTTTAATGACCGAGTTTAAAGAAGTATGTTCCACGAAAATAGTGATGGTAAAAACGGCATTAGAAGTTATTAACAAAAATGTAGTGGAGTTACGAAGTATGTATGGACCCGGACCTTTTTCAGACCCCGAATATACACGTTCATGTGATATGTTAGATTCAGCAGCTGTATATGTAAAAGAAGCATTGGATTATTTTACCCATTTGGATATACTACGTGTGTATATCTTGGACGGGTTTTTTTATGATACGGATACTAACCCCGACCCCGACGCATTTGCAAACTATCCAAAATATGTAGAAATGAAGAAACAATATGATGATACATCGGTGAAAAAAATATATGAAGAACTTACCGCAAACCTAGATTATGATAGGTATGAAGGCGTAAATGTCGGATTTAAAGAACGTGCATATAAGGTATCTTTATTAAACCCGTTACCCTACGGTATATTTAGAAAAACGTCTAGATATATGTATAAAACAAAAGTACTTCCAAACTATGACGAAGCACGAAGAAGACGCAAAACAATGAAACAAAAATTATACGACGATGAAGGCATCGGAAGAAGAGCACAACAAGCGAAGAGATCGTCGGGTATTTCGGTATAGATGCGTGCACACACACGCACACACACACACACACACACACGCACACACACACAAGCACGTTACATTACATATAAAGCTTTTCTGTTCTGTTCAGTTCGGTCCACTCGCTTTATATGTAAAACTAAGGTTCCCCCATTCCAGCATTATGACAATTCATTAAAAATCCATATCAATGGTGCGCATCATTAACATAGCAGTAACTAAATATGGGTCCATATTTGCAGCCGGTCGCCTATCCTCAAAGTATCCATATCCCACATTATGTGTATTATTATTGATGCGAACGGATACTCCCCTATCACCGACACCCCACGTAAATGTGTCATAACTGGATGTTTCGTGGTTCCCCGATAAGCGTAGTTCATTACTGACGCCATAGTGTTTTATATCTTCTGTGTGGCTCTTTTCCAATACATCAATAACGCGACAAATCTCTTTTAATCCGGTATTATCTTTAGTGGGGGTCCGCATTTTGAGAGTGGAAAAATTCGTATGACATCCGGACCCATTAATGTGCGTGAATGGTTTAGGTTCGTATGAGATAGTGGTCTCATATTTTTCGGCGATGCGCTCAAGAAGGAACCGCGCAATCATTAGCTCGTCAGCAGCCAGTATTCCTTCTGATGGTCCAATTTGAAACTCCCATTGATTTTTGCTTACTTCCGCGTTGATACCGGAGATTGTAATACCTGCTTTTATACACGCGAGCATATGTTCTTCAGCTATTTTTCGATACTCGATGTCGCGCCCCATGCCGCAGTAGTGTTCGGTTGTTTCATAAAATAGCAAATGATGTGGCGTGGTTTCGATGCGTTTGTCGAGAATAAAGTATTCTTGTTCAAGACCAAACCATGGTTTTTCTTCTTTATATATTTCAAATAGTGGTTCGGCGGAATAACGTCGATTTGTCTTGGTAGGTTTTCCATCACGATTGTATGTCTCGCACAGAACAAGTTTTGATCCTATGGATGATACAGGTAATAGAGGGTTGTCGCATACAAAAACAGGTACAAGTGTTATTTCGGATTTTTTACCATCTGCTTGTCCGGTGGAAGAGCCATCATAGTCCCAAACAGGATAATTTGAAAAGTGCGAATAATTGGTATTATCGTCGGGGGAAGGTCGAATAATTTTAGTTTTAGACCTCAGTTTTTTATTTGCGTCTAGCCAAATATATTCGGCAATAATATACAACGAATTCGTCATGTTTATATATAAAATATATATGTACCTATATTTTTAGGTAGTTTTTACATATATTTAGTATATTATAAAGTTACCATATTATAAAATTACCATATTATTTATATATATATATATATATATATAATATGTCTACTTCAGGTTCTAGTGGGAGTTCTCGCGGAAGATTACCGAACACAGAAGCATTATTAGCGACTACGCCCGGTTCTAGTTCTAATTCTAGTTCTAGTTCTAGAAGTTCAGTACAACCATTATCGACTGGAAGTCTTAGTTCAACGGGGACTTCTACTAGTAGTACCGGTTCCGTGCTACCAAATACGATGAAGTTATTGAGGGTTCCAGCGACTTTAGTTTCTCCTAGACCCCGTTCTCCTGGTTCTCCTGGTTCTCCTGGTTCTCCAAGAAGGTCTAGGTCTCCAAATTCGATGAAGTTATTGAGGAATAAGATGAAGTTATTGAGGGTTCCAGCGAATTTAGTTTCTCCTAGACCCCGTTCTCCTGGTTCTCCTGGTTCTCCAAGAAGGTCTAGGTCTCCAGGTTCTCCTAGAGCCCGTTCTTCTAGTTCTCCAAGAAGGTCTAGGTCTCCGCGTTCTCCTAGGTCTCCTCGTTCTCCTAGTTCTAGTTCTGGGTGGTCAAGTGCACCACCGGTTTTTAGAAAATTGAATTTTACAATAAAAAAGAAGGGCGATGAACGAGCGACGGTATTTAGAGTTCCAAGGATTGCTCCACCACCTGCTGGTCTATTACGACGTCGTCATACTTCTAGACGACCATCAAGTTTTAGTGAATCACCACCGGTTTTTAGAAAATTG
>Ga0255098_1000229_pt1 | contig 16989 bp, 15 predicted proteins | sample Colum_Atlam_RepC_2_FD_188440 | JGI IMG/M metagenome (GOLD analysis project Ga0255098, IMG submission 188440) | Freshwater microbial communities from Columbia River, Oregon, United States - Colum_Atlam_RepC_8d | ecosystem: Environmental > Aquatic > Freshwater > River | place: USA: Oregon... | reverse complement strand
TTTTGACCGAAAAGCAATTTTTATAATTAAAAGTCAAAAATTCACTTTGAAATATAATGGTTTTTGGAAAAGTAATTTTGAAATTAAAGATGAAAATGAAACCGTTATTTTAAAATCATTTACTGAAAAGTGGTTTGCAAATTCAACTGTTTTAGATTATAAAGGAAACAAATTAAAGCTAAAAATCAGAAATAATCCATTAGCAGAATACGTCATCTTTGATGGAGAAAAAGAAATTTCAGCATATGCTTTAGATACTAAATTAGGTAAACCTTCAGTACGAATAAATTCTAATTCATCAGATTATTTATTGCATTTTTTACTTTGGTACATTTTTATTCCAATTGCGCAAGAAAATATTGGTGATGATTTATTATTTCTAACTTTATTAGCTACATAAATATTCAATACTTTATGATATAATTTAAATTAACAATCCGCCATATTTACGGCTACTGCTAGTCCACCTTCAGATGTCTCTTTGTATTTCGAATTCATATCTTTTGCGGTTTGCCACATGGTGTTAATTACTTTATCAAGTGGTACTTTTGCATTCAAAGCATCGGTTTCTAATGCTAATTCAGCAGCGTTAATGGCTTTGATTGCACCCATCGTATTTCTTTCAATACATGGAATTTGCACTAAACCACCAATCGGATCGCAAGTTAAACCTAAGTGATGTTCCATTGCAATTTCGGCTGCCATCGTAACTTGAGCTGGAGTGCCGCCCATTAATTCACACAAAGCTGCTGCTGCCATAGCACTCGAAACTCCAATTTCTGCCTGACAACCACCCATTGCTGCTGAAATGGTAGCCCCCTTTTTGAAGATAGAACCAATTTCGCCCGCCACCATTAAAAATTGTTTGATTTCTTTTTCGCCCGCTTCGTGATTTTCGATTACTAAATAATACATTAAAACCGCAGGAATAACTCCCGCACTTCCGTTAGTTGGCGCTGTAACTACACGACCTAACGAAGCATTTACTTCGTTTACTGCCAAGGCAAAACAACTTACCCATTTTAAAATCTGACGAAATTTAACTTCGGTTTGTCTTATGATTTGCAACCACGAATACGGATCTTCATACGGTAAAACACCAATTAAGTTTTTGTGCATGTCATACGCTCTTCGTCTCACATTTAAGCCGCCTGGAAGAATTCCTTCTGAGTGACAACCAATGTACATGCATTCTAGCATGGTATCCCAAATGCGAAGTAATTCGTTGTGAATTTCTTCTTCGCTTCGCATGGTTTTTTCGTTTTCGTATACGATTTCTGATATTTTTTTGTTTTCTGCTAAACAGAAAGTCAATAATTCATCTGCTTTTTCAATAGGAAAAGGAAAAGTATGTAAAATTTCTTCTTTGTGATGGTCTTCTTTTTCCTTTAAAACAAATCCACCACCAATAGAATAATAAGTTTCTGAATAAGTTTCGGTATCAGTTTTGGCTGTAAAAGTTAATCCGTTGGCATGAAAAGGTAAAAAGTTTCTATTGAACACAATATCCGTTTCAAAACAAAACGGAATTAAGATTTCATTCCCTAAGAAAATTTCTTTCTTGTTTTTAATAGCCGAAATTATCACATCAATACTTTCCACTGGAATATATTCTGGGTCAGCGCCACTCAAACCAAGCATTACTGCTAAATCGGTTGCATGCCCTTTACCTGTTAATGATAAGGAACCATATAAATCAACTTTAACGCCAATTACAGTATCAATTAGATTACGTTCGCGCAATTCCTTTAAAAATTGTTCGGCAGCACGCCATGGTCCAAGGGTGTGTGAACTTGAAGGTCCAACACCAATCTTTAACATATCAAAAACCGATATACATTCCATAAACTATTTCTTTACTACAGCAAATATAGTCTTTAAAATTGATATTAAACAACACGTATTACAGTTCAATTGTCTGTTTTTTTTTGAATTAATAACATAAAATTAGGAATTGAATCGTCAAATTTTTAGTTCATTTGCAAAAAAAAAGTAATGCCCATAAATAAATATTTTTTGTCCGCTTTATCAGCCTTTATTATTTGGGGGTTTTTTAGTTTGGCTTTAAAACCACTTTCTAATTATGCTTCATTAGATATTTTATTTTTCCGAGTTTTTATTGCTACGGCTTTCTTATTGGGAATTAATTTAATGTTTAGAAAATCTGTTGTTCTAGAAGCGAAGAAAACTTTTAAAGAACTTTCAAAGAAAAAACAAAAATCAGCAGTAATCATGACGGTTATTGGTGGGCTTTTGTTGGTATTGAATTGGTTTTTATTCATTTACGCGGTAAATCATGTGAGTTTGCAATCAGCTTCGTTTGCATATATTATTTGTCCGATATTAACCACTGTTTTGGCTTTTGTGTTATTAAAGGAAAGAATCGATGTTTGGCAATGGATTGCTGTTGGATTGTGTGTAATTAGTTGTGTGATATTATCTTATGGGAATTTCAAAGATTTGATTTATAGTGTTATAATCGCTTTAAGTTTTGGATTTTATTTGGTTTCCCAACGAAAAAATAGTGATTTTGATAAATTCTTGATATTAACCATTCAAATGGTGATTTCTTCAATTATATTATTGCCATTTTATCCGAGTTATGGTGGCGCTATTCCAACAGAATTTTTATTTTATTTCTTACTTTTTATTATCGTAATTGTTTTTACTATTGTTCCATTGTTCCTGAATTTATATGCTTTAAAAGGATTGAATTCGTCTACAGTTGGAATATTAATGTACACTAATCCATTGATTCATTTCTTTTTAGCGATTTTCTATTTTAAAGAATCAGTTTCTGTGGCACAAATTGTTTCTTATTCCTTGATTTTGATTTCTATATTGGTTTTTAATGTCGCTAATTTTAAAAATCTTAGTCAGAATCGTTTGAAAAAGTCATTATAAAACGACATTTTGTCAGTTTAAAAAACCTGACAAAAGCTATTTTCTGTCAATTTTCTTAATTTTTCGTAATGGCACAATCCTTGAAATAAAGACATCGAGTTTAAAATTGAAATTTAAAATCTAACAAGTATAAAAATGAGCAAAATTATTGGAATCGACTTAGGAACAACCAACTCATGTGTGGCTGTAATGGAAGGTGGAGAACCTGTTGTAATTGCAAACGCAGAAGGAAAAAGAACTACACCATCTGTTATTGCTTTTGTAGAAGGTGGCGAAATTAAAGTTGGAGATCCGGCAAAAAGACAAGCAGTAACTAACCCAACAAAAACGATTGCATCTATCAAACGTTTTATGGGTAACAAGTACACTGAAAGTGCAAAAGAAGCTTCAACAGTAGCTTACAAGGTAGTAAAAGGGGACAACGATACACCACGTGTTGATATCGATGGTCGTTTATACACACCACAAGAATTGTCTGCAATGACACTTCAAAAAATGAAAAAAACAGCTGAAGATTATTTAGGTCATTCAGTTTCTGAAGCAGTTATTACTGTTCCAGCTTACTTTAACGATGCGCAACGTCAGGCTACGAAAGAAGCAGGTGAAATTGCAGGTTTAAAAGTAATGCGTATCATCAATGAGCCTACAGCAGCAGCTTTAGCTTATGGATTAGATAAACAAGGTAAAGACCAAAAAATTGCGGTTTACGATTTAGGTGGAGGTACATTTGATATTTCTGTTTTAGAATTAGGAGACGGAGTTTTTGAAGTATTATCTACAAACGGAGATACACACTTAGGTGGAGATGATTTTGATCAAGTAATTATCGATTGGTTAGCTAACGAATTCAATGCTAATGAAGGTGTTGATTTACGTAAAGACCCAATGGCATTACAACGTTTAAAAGAAGCAGCTGAGAAAGCTAAAATTGAGTTATCAGCTTCTGCTCAAACAGAAATCAACTTGCCATACGTAACCGCTACGGCTTCTGGACCAAAACACTTAGTTCAAACATTAACAAGAGCAAAATTCGAACAATTAGCTGAAACTTTAGTAAAACGTTCTATGGAACCAGTTGCTAAAGCGTTAAAAGATGCTGGTTTATCAGTTTCTGATATCGATGAAGTTATCTTAGTTGGAGGTTCAACTCGTATTCCAGTTATCCAAGAGCAAGTTGAAAAATTCTTCGGTAAAAAACCATCAAAAGGAGTTAATCCTGATGAAGTAGTTGCAATTGGAGCTGCTATTCAAGGTGGAGTTTTAACTGGTGAAGTAAAAGACGTTTTATTATTAGACGTTACTCCTTTATCTTTAGGAATTGAAACTATGGGTGGTGTTATGACAACTCTTATTGAGTCGAATACAACTATTCCAACAAAAAAATCTCAGATTTTCTCTACGGCTGCAGATAATCAACCAACAGTTGAACTACATGTTTTACAAGGTGCTAGACCAATGGCTGCTGACAACAAAACAATTGGACGTTTTAACTTAGATGGTATTCCACCAGCACCAAGAGGAGTTCCTCAAATTGAAGTAACGTTTGATATTGATGCAAATGGTATCATTAAAGTATCAGCTACTGATAAAGGAACAGGAAAATCGCATGATATTCGTATCGAAGCTTCTTCTGGATTAACTGCAGAAGAAATCGAAAAAATGAAAAAAGATGCTGAAATGAATGCAGAAGCAGACAGATTAGCTAAAGATAGAGCAGATAAGTTAAACGAAGCTGATTCGATGATTTTCCAAACAGAGAGTCAATTGAAAGAAATTGGTGATAAATTAACTGCTGAACACAAAACAGCTATCGAATATGCTTTAACTGAATTGAAAATGGGTCATGAAACGCAAGATTTAGACGCAATTCAAAAAGGTTTAGACAACGTAAATGCAGCTTGGAAAACAGCTACAGAAGAAATGTACAAATCACAAGAGCAAGGAGGAGCTTCTCAAGCTGAGCCACAAGCAAGCGCTTCAGGAGACCAAACGCAAGATGTAGATTTTGAAGAAGTGAAATAGTACTAAGATTTTAGTATTAAGTATTAAGATAAACCGAATCAGAAATGATTCGGTTTTTTTGTTTAGAAGTAATTTGGTTCTATTTTTTTGTATATTAGGAACTTAATTTAACAAACTACATCTATGAAAAAACTATTTTTACTTCTTTTGTTTTCTGTTACTGCTATTGGTTTTGCTCAAAAAGGAAAATCTAAAGCATCTCCCAAAAATGTTGTTTTAGCAACGGTAGATAATATTTCTGCTGAAATAATTTCAGAAAAAGCGGGAAAAAGAGTAGTGCTATTTGTTAAAAATGAAGGTGTAGTTGACACACTCGAAGTGAAAAAACTCGATAAAGTAGAATTTAAACCAACTAGTTTTACCATAAAAAGTTTCACTACCCAAGGTAAAAAAATCTATCATGTAAATTGGAAAGAAGTAATTAAAGTAGATACTAAATTAAAAAAAGAAAACGGAGTGCAAACAGAAGATCAGCTTTGGGACACACAATCTAAAACGCTTTTATTAGGTAATATACACAAGTCATCTCATATTAAAGAAACAGTTTTTTTAGATGCTAATAAAACCGCTTCGCATGATGTTGAAAAGAATAGAAATGAAGGATTTGAGTTTACATTGAATGCCGATGGAAGTTTTAGTTTAAAAACTAAAACGCAAAACAGCACTTATGTTTACAACTCTGCTTCAAGTAAATACGAAATGAAAGGAAGTCCAAAAACTTCGGGAACCAAAAAGAAAAAGTAAATTAATTTTCAAGTTATAAAAAAAGGGGATAGCATTTAAGTTATCCCCTTTTTGTTATAATTTGTTGATTATTTTGGTTTCATTGCATTTTCAATTCGAGCCACTAAATCATTAAGGTGAAATTTAGTTAATCGATCAGGTGAAGTTGAAGCAGCAACTTTTAATTGACTTTTTAGTTCATTTAATTGACCTCTAGCAATCGATGGAATATCAGTATCTGCTAAAACAATTCGTCTGCCACTAAAAAAAGTAACGTTGGTTTTATCACTAGACATGGTTTCAATAAGTTTTGAAACAAATAATTTCTGTAAATTTCTTCTATAAATGTCTATTGGAGCGTTTGTTTTTATTTCAGAAAAAATACCTCTTCTTAAATCACTCATTAATTCGTCTACTGAATAATTTGCTTTACTTTGAGATGAAGTTTCTAACAAGCGTACTAATCGGTCTCCAGCTAATAGACTAGATAAAGTTCCGTCTTGAATTGATTTGATAGCTTCCACACCATTTTCAGGTTTAATTTTTGATAAAATATTTTGATCTAATAACCACATAGGTGTTTTAAATAATTGTTTATTTAAAAATGCAACTGCTTCGTTTTGAATAGCTGAGGGAACAACTTCATATTGGCTTCCTTCCATGTCATATGTTTTTGGTGTTTCGTAAATTCCGCCAACATTTTTGGTTACATGTCCCATATAGCGTCTGTACTGACCAGTTAATGAGTTGTATAAACCGTTTAATTCATCGTAATCTTCTCCGTTTTCTTTACTCCATTCAATTAAGTTTGGTAAAATTCGCTTCAAATTTTTGATTCCGTAATCTGATGCTTTCATTGCGTTATCACCTAAATCTTCTGTTTGATATCTTGGATCATATGGATTAGTTTCGGTACCAAACCATAAACGACGATTTTTATAAGCATCTTTAGTCATCTCATTTAAAAGTGCTTTTTCAGCATCGGCATCTTTTGCATCTTTAAAATAAGAATAACCCCATTTGATAGCCCATTTGTCATAATCTCCAATTCTTGGAAATAAATCGGTTACACCGTCTTCTGGTTGCGCTACGTAGTTAAAACGAGCATAGTCCATAATAGATGAAGTGTGACCATTTTTCTTTTGAAATTCTGGATTTCTCAACATTTCAACTGGAGTAGCAAAACTTGCTCCCATATTGTGACGAAGACCAAGTGTATGACCTACTTCATGAGCTGACACAAATCGGATTAATTCGCCCATTAATTTATCATTAAATTTTTTGTTTCTAGCTTGTGGGTCAACCGCTGCTGTTTGAATCAAATACCAATCACGTAATAAACTCATGATATTATGATACCAACCAATGTGACTTTCCATGATTTCTCCAGTTCTTGGGTCATGAACGTTTGGTCCGTAAGCATTTTGAATTTCAGCTGCAAAGTATCTTAATACAGAGAAACGTGCGTCTTCTAAACTCATGGTTGGATCATTTTCTGGCCAGTATTCGCCACGAATAGCATTTTTCCATCCTGCAAATTCAAAAGCTTCTTGCCAATCGTCAATACCTTGTTTGATAAATGGTTTCCATTTATCAGGAGTTGCAGGATCTAAATAATAAACGATAGGTTTTTTAGGTTCTATTAGTTCACCACGTTTTTGTTTTTCAGCATCTTCTGCATTTTTAGGCTCTAAACGCCATCTTACAGCAAAAATTTCGGTTTCTGCTTTTTGAGAATCTTCTTCAAATACATCATATCCATTTGCAAAATACCCAACTCTTTTATCAAATGCACGTTTGCGCATAGGATTGTCTGGTAATAAAATAAACGAAGTATTAAGTTCCATAGTTACTACACCAGCGTCTAATCCTGCTGGTAAGTCAACTCCAACTTTAGGTATTGGATTTCTTGATATTTGAGGAGCTACAGTAGTAAATGTTTTTGTAGTTCTAATTTCTGTATTAATAGGGAAACTTTTAATAAACTGTATAAAAGATTTATCCTTTTGAAAGGCTTGAATACTTAGTAATTGTTTATTAACTGAATTTAATGAGAATGTTTGTAAGTCTGAATCAAATGCCGTTGTCATATCAATAACACTAGCTGTATTATTATTACCTGAATCATCTTTTTTGTAAGCTAAAATATCATAAATGCCAATTATTGGATCTACACTTGAATTTTTAACTGATTTTGTAATCGGTTTATCCTCATCTGGAGTCATAATTACATACGTAATAGAACGTAATATAATTGTATTATTTTGGCCTTTTTCGAAGCGTACTACTTGACGATTTATTTCTTCACCACCAAAAATACCACCTCCGGCAGGTGTTTTCGAATATCGTGTAATTGTCATAATTTCTTTCCCAATTAACGAATCCGAAATTTCAAATAAATATTTATCTCCTACTTTGTGAACATCAATTAGTCCATTTTGAGTTACCGCAGTTGAATCGATTACTTTTTTGTAAGGTTTCGGTTCTTTTTTTGCGTCTGCTTTTTTTGCATCAGGAGCAATAGCAGTTGCTGGAGCGTTAGATTTTGCATTGTCTTTTTTCTTTCGCTGCGCCACTAAATCGGTAGTAAAAGAAAATAACAAAAGACAAATGAATGCGGTTAGTTTTTTTGTCATTTTAATTAAAGTTAGTTTTCATTCAAATTTATTTTAATTTTAAACGCTATGTTGTTAAATTAAGATATTATTAAGACTTTTAACATATGTTCTCACGAATTTTGTTCATTGTCATAAAATATTAACTTTATTATGCATGCATAGTATTTTATTTTTTCTATATTTGAACATAAATTCTATTAAAATGCAAAAACAATCTCTTACTTCGCTTTTACAAGTTTCTCATCCAATTATTATGGCTCCAATGTTTTTAGTATCCAATACAAAAATGGTAATTGAAGGAATGAAAAGTGGTGTGGCTGGTTGTATACCGGCTTTGAATTACAGAACTTTAGATGAGTTAAAAGCAGCTATTCATGAATTGAAAGCAGCGAAAGTACCAGGGGGAAGTTTTGGATTTAACTTAATTGTAAATAAGTCCAATGTAAAATATAAAGAACAATTACGTGTTTTATGTGAAGAAGGTGTAGACTTTATCTTAACTTCATTGGGTTCACCAGAAGAGACTATTCGTGAGGCGCATAAAGTAGGTATTAAAGTTTTTTGTGATGTGACCGACTTATCTTTTGCTAAAAAAGTAGAAAGTTTAGGGGCAGATGCTCTTGTAGCAGTTAACAATGAAGCTGGTGGACATAGGGGAAATATCAATCCAGAAGAACTCATTAAATTATTAGATAAAAACACTACACTACCTGTTATTTCAGCAGGTGGAGTAGGAAGTAAGGCAGATTTAGATAAAATGTTAAGCTATGGAGCGGTTGGTGTTTCTGTAGGAAGCCCATTTATTGCCTCAAATGAAGCTGGTGTTTCTCAAGAATACAAACAAGCATGTGTAGATTATGGCGCGAAAGATATTGTAATGACAGAACGTATTTCTGGAACACCATGTACTGTCATTAATACGCCTTATGTTCAAAAAGTAGGAACTAAGCAAACATGGTTAGAAACTTTATTAAATAAAAACAAAAGCCTAAAAAAATGGGTCAAAATGATTCGTTTTTATATCGGAATGAAAGCTACAGAAAAAGCAGCCACTCAAGTAACCTATAAAACGGTTTGGGTAGCTGGACCAAGTATTGAGGACACAAAAGCTATTTTACCTGTTAAGGATATTGTGGCTAAATTGGTGAATTAGTTCATTAATGCTTATATTTGTATAAAATAATTCCTTTGAAAAAAGTTATTCATTGTTTCGCAACTATTTTATCCGTTTTTATATTCGGATTTTTGTTGTTGCATTGCAATGATTTTTCAACAGTTACTCAAGTTACAGATAAGGAATCTTTCAGAGAACTTTCCATACATTTTAGTCAAGGTAAAAACGATATTAATCAGGAAGGAATACAAAAAGAGTCAATTTCATTAAAAAATTGTCAAAATTCGAACTCAAATGAAATTGTTAGAAAGCAAATCCCTTCTTTTTTATTACCGACTTCTTTGGTTCAATTAGAATTATTTAATAAAAATAGTTTTGAAGTTTTTTTTGTAAATAAACACCTTCTTAATCTATTTTTTAATACTTCAAGGATCATTTTTCCATCTCATTATTTTTGGTAAAATTTATTTTAAATCTAGTTAATCTCAAGTAAATTCAATATTTGAGAAGTTTTTTTATACACCTAATTTAAAATAAATTCAAAATGGATATTACCAACACTATAATAGGAATCGTATTTTTTTCATTAATTTTTATTCCTATTTTCATCATCAATAATAATGTGAGAAAGAGAAAAAATCAATTATTAAATACATTAAATGAATTATCATCTGACAAAAGCACAAAATTTTCAGATACTGATTTCTGGACAAATAATTCAGGGATAGGAATTAAAGGAGACATGTTAGCCTTCTTCAGAAAAGGAGAAGATACTCAGATTAACGAAGTTGTTAATCTAAAAGAAGTTAAAAAATGCTCGTTAGTTCAATTTGATAAACATGGAAATGTACCAAAGGGTAATCATGAAATCAATAAATTGGCTTTGCATTTAACGTTGAGCAATCACAAAGAAATCCATTTGGTATTCTTCCATGCTGATGCAAAGAATTTCATCGTTGGTGAAGAACTTAGAATAGCTAAAAAATGGTTAGATGTTATTACGAGTAAAATATAATAAGCAAAAAAGCCTCAGAAATGAGGCTTTTTTGTATTTTATCTGAACCAGTTTCTTACTTTTTGAATTTGTCTACCGAAGAAAGTTCTTTTTTTTATACCTCCCATTACAATAACTCCTACAGTAACTGAATCATAGTCTTCTTGCATTTTAACATTTATTATTGTCTTTTTTGAATCTACAATTATTTCTATAGTTTTAAAACCTAAATAACTAAAAGTTAAAATATCTCCTTCATTTACTTTAATTGAATATTTCCCATCAAAATCTGTAGATGTTCCAATAGTTGATTCTTTTATAACAATATTAGCTCCATACATTGGTCCTAAATCATCTGAAACAATTCCAGTAATGGTAATAGGATTTTTAACAGTTTTAATAGAATCTTGATTTAGATTTTTCTTGTCAGTTTGAATAGTGTCTTGTTTAACTTGTGAATAAGCTGTTTGACTTCCAATTCCTAAAAAACTAAATACAGTTGCAGTAGCTAATATCCAATAAGATGATTTCTCTTTTGAAGTTATTAAATCACGATTTAGTTGAGAACTAACAAACCTTCCACAAGTAGTTGAATCTTTATTCAAATGCTCAATAATTTCCTTATCTGAAGCTTTTGTAAAATCAAAGACAGTTTTTGTGCAAACACTGCAAAATCTTCCTTTATCTTCAGGAGTCATGGCTTCCCAATTTTCATGGCAAGGTTTAGGAATTGATATGTTAACTTTTTTACTCAATTGTCAATTCAAAAACTTTATCCCAATTTTTACCCGTTACAAAATACGTTTTTGTTGCTGGATTGTATGCAATTCCATTTAAAACATCAATTTCTGCATGCTTAGTTACCTTGTTTTTTAATTCGCTTAAATTGATAATCGCTTCAATTGAACCATTCTTTGGATTGATAATAGCAATAGCGTCTTTTTGATACACATTTGCCCAAATTTTTCCATTAACCCATTCTAGTTCATTGACGGCTTCAATCTTAGCACCATTGGTGTAAACATTAATATAATCCTCAACTTTCAAAGTTTCTGGATTTAAAATGTAGATTTTCTCTGAACCATCACTCATGTATAGTTTTTCACCATCATTCGTAATTCCCCATCCGTCCATTTCGTAAGGAAATGTTTTTTCTAATTTTAAAGTTTTAGCATCATACACAAAGCCAGTTTTTTCTTTCCAAGTCAATTGATAGATTTTGTCTTTTAAAACGGTAATGCCTTCTCCAAAATACTTATCTTCTAATTTAATTTGTTCGGTTACTTTCCCGGTTTTATAATCGGTTTTTCTAAGAGTTGATTCTTTGTATTGTCCCGTTCCTTCTAATAAAACACCATTATAGAATTCAAAACCTTGGGTGTAAGCTTTGATATCGTGAGGATATGTATTTGCTATTTTATAATTTAAAACTTTTGGTGCTTCGCTAGCATAAATAGAAAATCCTGAAGTAATATCAATGTTTTGTCCTTCAAAATACACTAAAGCCTTAATCGTTTGGTTGCCTAATTTCTGATTGCTCAATGCAAAAGGTAATTTCTCGTTTCCTTTTACCGAACCAATTTTAACTTCGTTCATGTAGTACACAACTGAATCTATTGTTTTGTTTTCTTTGTTTTGAAGTACTAAATCGATACTATTTTCTAGCTTAAGAATCGGTTTTATCGATGGATTTTCAATCGAAAATAAATTTTTTAATGCATTTTCATCCTCTTTACACGAAGTGGAAATGATACCTAATACAATGAAAGCGAATAGCTTAACTTTTAACATAGTTGAAATATTTAATAAGGTAAATATACAATGATTTTTTATACTCACAATTGCCTTGCAAAAATATAAAAAGGTTGTATATTTGCACTGGCAAGTCCTACACGACCAGCTCCTGCAGACTCCTCCAGGGTGGGAACACAGCAAAGGTATGTGGTTGTAGCGGTGCGATGTAGGTCGCTTGCCATTTTTTATTTGCGAGGAACGAAGCAATCTTTTTTACATTATTTATCTCCCTTTGCGGAGATTTTTTATTTTTACACCAATTCTAATTCCTATGCAAATCACTTGGCAAATAGTTCGCTTACAACTAAAAGAAACGTTTTCAATTAGTTACGGAAGTTATACGTTTAGAGAAGCCTTAATTATTTCGCTTTCAAAAAACGGAAAAACTGGCTATGGCGAATGCACAGCCATTGATTATTACGGAATTAACTTATCCGATTTCACTCAGAAATTAACGAAAATACAATTCCAAATCGAAAAACAATCCATAAACCATCCTTCCGAATTTTATGCTTTTTTAGAAAGTTTACAATTGCATTCTTTTTTGCGTTCGGCTTTAGATTGTGCGTATTGGGATTTATTTGGGAAGTTAGAAAATAAGAGTTTCTTAGAATTAAATTCGATTGAAGTAAAACAATTAACCGAATCTTCCATCACAATCAGTGTTGCGCCAATTGAAGAACAATTGCAAAAAATCGCAAAATCCTATTGGAATAAATTCAAAGTAAAATGGAATCATTACGATGAAAAAGCATTGGATTTATTGTTGAAAAGTGATAAACAAATCGCTTTAGATGCCAACGGAAGTTTCTCTATTTCCGAATGTCAACAATTGGAAGAAAATCCTGCATCAGCTCAATTTACCTATATTGAACAGCCCATGAAAATCGGAATTTCAAATTATTCCCATTTGAATGCTTCTAAATTTGCAAATTGGATGGCCGATGAAGATTGTCAAGAACAAACTCAACTTTCCGAATTAAAATCGCATTATAAAACCATTAACATTAAATTAGTCAAAACAGGCGGATTAACTCCGGCTTTGCAACTAATTAAAGAAGCACGAGCCAACGATTTCAAAATCATGATGGGTTGCATGACCGAATCTACCGTCGGAATTTCAGCTGGAGCGGTTTTAGTTCCGTTAGTGGATTATGTAGATTTGGACGGCGCGAATTTAATTGCCAACGACATCGCTTATGGAAGCATCATCGAAAAAGGAAAAGTGTTGCTTTCGGATAAAGTTGGGTTAGGAATTTCTTTGAAATAATATAAAGCCGTATTTTCGCACTATAATTCACATTAAAATGAGTAAAGTAGTATTAATTACAGGTGGTTCATCAGGAATTGGGAAATCAATTGGCGAGTTTTTGCATCAAAAAGGTTTTATGGTGTATGGCACAAGCCGAAATCCTGAAAAAATTACCAATTCGATATTTCCATTAGTAGCTTTGGATGTTCGCAATAAGCAAAGTATTGTAAATTGTTTAGCTGAAGTAATTCATAAATCAGGACGATTGGATATCGTAATTAATAATGCTGGAGTGGGAATTACAGGACCAATTGAAGAAATTCCAACGGAAGAAATCCGAAATAATTTCGAGACGAATTTATTTGGTCCAATAGAAGTGATGAAAGCGGTTTTACCTCAAATGCGTGAACAAAAATCGGGTTTAATCATTAATATTACCTCAATCGCAGGTTATATGGGATTGCCTTATCGTGGCATTTATTCCGCTTCAAAAGGCGCTTTAGAATTAATTACCGAAGCTTTACGAATGGAAGTAAAGTCATTCGGAATTCAAATTACAAATGTAGCTCCAGGCGATTTTGCCACTAATATTGCAGCAGGACGTTATCATGCGCCGGTTTTGAAAGGTTCGGCTTATGAACTTACTTACGGAAACACCTTAAAAGAAATGGATTCGCATGTTGACAGTGGAAGTAATCCAAACGAAATGGCAGAAGCAATTTTCGCTATCATTCAAACTGATAAACCAAAAGTACATTATAAAGTTGGGGCTTTCATGCAAAAGTTTTCTATTGTTTTAAAACGCATTTTGCCTGATACGATGTATGAGAAAATATTGATGAATCATTATAAGTTGTAACTACTTTTTAAACATTTTTAATATTACAATTGCATGAGGAAAAGTTATAGAGGCCAATAAAGAAAAGAATAGGGCATCAAAAACTACCAAATCTTTTGCTACAAAATACAGTATTGTAATTCCAATAAGAGATAGTAACCAATATAAGAATGCGGTTTTAACGTATTGTTTAAAATTATGAAAACTATATTTTCCGTATAGAAATATAATTTGATCATTTAGCGACGGGATACTGTGCCAAAAAATAAAGTATATAGTGAAACCCCAAATCAAACTAGAACTTTTAAATATAACACAAAGTAAAACAAGATAGAATAATTGTTCTATCAGATTATTTTTAAAATCAACATGTTTTTTAGTCATTATATAAGTAAGTATAGCTAAAAATACTCCTGTTACAATTAAAAAAGTTTCATAGGCAAATGCTGTTAAATTAGTTCCCGTAATCTCAAAAATTATTTTTGTTACTTCTTCTGTATTTACATATAATAAAAGAGATAATATAAATAGACCATATAGTAATTCAAATGGTTTTTTATAACTACTAGTATTCTGAATTAACGATTCCCAATGTTGCTCTCCAAAATGATAACCACTAACCAAAACAAATAATAGCAAGGCTAAAACTGGTAATAATGTAAACAATACAGCAGAAACTACAACAATTACTATGTAAGAAGCAATAATTTTGAAAAAAGTTATTTTTTTACGATTTTCAATTTGATTAATTAGCACCAAATCATTAGCTCCATGTAAAATTCCGAAGGTAAAAATCAAAATAAAGCCAAAAATTAATTGGTTTCTATCTGATAAATAAGAAGTTAGCCAAAGACCCGCAAAGCTTGTTATGATTGATATTTTACTCATTTCTGATCGATTTTAATTAATTTTGTTTAATATTTTTTAAAAAATAATCAACAAAAACTTTTTTATTATGTTTAATTTTTTATAAATTTACCTAAACAAACTAATTTAAACTATATTATTATGACAAATTTAATGTTTCTTTTATCTAGTGTAACAAAAATGTTACCTAATGATTATGTGGGATTTACCTTTTTTATTGGAAGCATGGCGATGATGGCTGCTTCAGCATTTTTCTTTTTATCATTAAATCAATTTGATAAAAAGTGGCGTACTTCAGTATTAGTTTCAGGATTGATTACTTTTATTGCTGCAGTACATTATTTTTACATGCGTGATTATTGGAATGCATTCCAAGAATCGCCAACATTCTTTAGATATGTTGATTGGGTATTAACTGTGCCATTGATGTGTTTAGAGTTTTATTTGATTTTAAAAGTAGCTGGTGCAAAACAAAGCTTATTGTGGAAAATGATTTTCTTATCGATAGTTATGTTAGTTACAGGTTATTTTGGAGAAACAATTTTTAGTGATCAGGCAGCTTTATGGGGATTCATTTCTGGAGTTGCTTATTTCTGGATTGTTTATGAAATTTGGTTAGGTGAAGCATCAAAATTAGCTGCAGCAGCTGGTGGAAATGTATTGGCTTCACACAAAATTTTATGCTGGTTCGTATTAGTTGGGTGGGCTATTTATCCATTAGGTTACATGTTAGGAACTGATGGATGGTACACAGATTTCTTAGGAAAAGGAAGTGTGGATGTAGCATACAACATTGCAGATGCAATTAACAAAATAGGTTTTGGCTTAGTAATATATAATTTAGCTGTTAAATCAACATCAAATACTAACTCTTAGTTAATCTTTTTTAGTTTTTGGTTAGCCGCCTCATTTTGTGGGGCGGTTTTTTTTTTATTTTATTCTGAATTTGATTTCTTACTTTTGCATTTCAAAACAACACACAATACTTTAAAATTTAAAAAAGATGAAATTTTTTATTGACACAGCTAATTTAGAGCAAATTAAAGAAGCACAAGAATTAGGAATTTTAGATGGCGTTACTACAAACCCATCTTTAATGGCTAAAGAAGGCATTACAGGAAAAAACAATATCCTAAAACATTACGTAGACATTTGTAACATTGTGGATGGTGATGTAAGTGCAGAAGTAAATGCAATGGATTTAGAAGGAATGATTAGAGAAGGTGAGGAGTTAGCTGACTTACACGAACAAATCGTAGTGAAATTACCTATGACTAAAGAAGGTGTAAAAGCATGTAAATATTTCTCTGATAAAGGAATTAAAACCAATGTAACCTTAATTTTCTCTGCTGGTCAAGCTTTATTAGCTGCAAAAGCAGGAGCAACGTATTGTTCACCTTTCTTAGGTAGATTAGATGATGTTTCTACAGATGGTTTAAACTTAATTGATGAAATTCGTCAAATTTATGATAACTACGGATTCGAAACTCAAATTTTAGCAGCTTCTGTACGTCATACAATGCACGTAATTAATTGTGCTAAAATTGGAGCGGATGTTATGACAGGTCCTTTATCTTCAATTACTGGATTATTAAAACATCCTTTAACAGATATCGGAATTGCTCAGTTTATAGCTGATTACGAAAAAGGAAATAAATAATTTCTTAAGTATATAAAATAAAAAAGCGTTCTAATTTAGAACGCTTTTTTTATGGCTATCAATAATATTTTGTTTGAGTGTAATTATTATCAGTTATATAAAAACTATAAAATGTTCTTTGTTTGCCAAAATGGTTTTCAACAAATCTAATTTTTACTTCAATAGTAGTAGTTTCGTTTTTATAATGTTCTAAAGTAATATTT
>Ga0255098_1000224_pt1 | contig 17175 bp, 20 predicted proteins | sample Colum_Atlam_RepC_2_FD_188440 | JGI IMG/M metagenome (GOLD analysis project Ga0255098, IMG submission 188440) | Freshwater microbial communities from Columbia River, Oregon, United States - Colum_Atlam_RepC_8d | ecosystem: Environmental > Aquatic > Freshwater > River | place: USA: Oregon... | reverse complement strand
ATAATAAATCATTTTTTTTATAAAATTGAACATTTCGAGAATACACCCTGGTTTTCTTCTTCTGGGTTTTCTTTGGTAGAATTATTCTCTTGATTTTTAATAGTAGGATTAATTTCTTGCATTTCAATATTTCCGATTGAATTTTTATTCGTTCTATTTTTTCTATTTTTTGTTTTGAAAATCCCTTTAAATCCACTTTTTAATCCATTCATAAATGAACTTTTTTTATTTTTAGTATTATTCTTTCTATTTTTTTTATTAATATTATCAGAATTCGCACCAGAATTAGCCTTTGGAGCACTATTATTCTGAACATTCGATTCTACTTTTAAGCAATCACTATTATTATTATAATTTCCCGATGCTATACTAAAAATACGCCCATCTTTCTGATATAATGTGTAATCTTTTGTTGGCTCTTTTCTTAATTTACCTTCTGAAATATTCGGAAGTCGTAGAACCATAACATACGACACACCTAGATAACAAGCGTGGCAAAAGCCTAATGCCATTTTTGCATAACAACTGTATTGGATTTGATTTGGCATTCTTATTTTTGCTTCTTTTTTATATGCTTTGGTTGCATTTGATACTTTTGACAAAGGATTATATAACCCACCTTCTTGCTCTTTTGGAATTATACCAAATTTAGTTTTCATTTTTTCAATTTTATTAAATAATTCTTGTATTTCTTTTAATTTTGCGTCAGGCATTGCTTTATGTAATATTGGATATTGCTCTTCTGCTTTTGTGCCAAAATTTATTTTAAATTTTTCTTTATATAATTCCTCATCATATTGACCATTTACTTTTAAAGAATCAAAATTTGAGAATAATTCAACAAAAATTTGGGTTGATAATAAATCATCCGCAGTTAAAGTTAAATCGAATCCTTTTTTTTCTTTTAATCCTAATAGATCTCTAAGTTCTCCAATCTCTTTTGTTCGCTTAGTGTTTGTATAAGATTTAAATTCGTCTCTTAGTATGGTAAAACCAGGATGGTCCAAATCTGCGGGTAAAACAATAATTGGATCAAGATTTGCAGTAACTCTGTCTAATGTGAAAACAGGTTTTTCATCTTCAATATTTAAAAATGCATTAAATTCATTTCGCCCTACAGCGTCAAATACACAGCAAGCTCCAAATGTAACAACATGAATTGGCTTGTCAATTAGGTTTGGATTATACTTCTTAAGATAATAACCAAAAAGAGATGCCAATGCTCCACCAAGGGAATGCCCAGTGATAATAACTCTTTCAAATTCGTGTTGTGATTTTAATTCTTGTATTTTTTTGCATATATCATTTATTGATGGCTTTAATGTTTTAATAAATCCATATCCGGCTTTTCCTGGCTTATTTTTTTTATTTTTATTTTGTGCATTTGAAATTACTTGTTGTTTATTTTGTGCATTATTTAATTCACTCAAAAGTTGATCTGGATAAGCAGCACTTTTCAAATCATGCTTAAAATCTTCAATACTACTTGATCCTTTAAATGCTATGAATAATGTCTTTTTAGTGTTAAATTCACTTTTTGGATTATGGTGAAAATATAGATACACATTCATATGTTCTTTGTTTTGAACAAAAAACCCAATTGGTTTGTTAGTAAATCCACCAGCTTGAGAAATATTTTTTTTAGAAAGAGGTGGATATGGGTTAGGTAAACTATTTTTAGGTGTATTTTGAATTAATTTATCATATTTAACTTTTATTTTTTCAAATTCAGTCTGTGCTTCTTTTTTTTCATAAAAATTAAAAATATAATATAATTCATCTAATAATTCTTTTAAAGTAAATACTTCTTCTGTAGAATTAGCTTCTGTAGATATTTCACCAATTAATTCTGATGCTAGCTTACTTAGAGCTGATTTATTTTCATTATTTTTACCACTACTATTCTTTAATAATTTTATTCTATCACGTAATTTAACCATAGTCGGTTTATCAGAACTATTTTGCGTATTAACTTTTTTAATTTTTCCAGCATTAGTTTGTAAAGCCGGAATATCACCAACAGGATTAAAATATTTTGAAAATTCAGGATGTTCTTGAATATATCTGCTGTCATATGAACACTTATAATTGAACAACCTATCATAAATTTTTTCAATTGCGCGAATGTAATTATTGAAAGCATTTGGAGTAACATCTAAATGTTGAGTCATTCTACAAAAAATGTCCGCTGGACAATACGCCATTCGACTCAAATATGAACATTGTGTTAATAATGCTTCGTATTTTAGTAGAGTATCTTTAGGATCTTTAGAATCTTTTAATTGATAAGCCAGGTATGTTGTCCATTTATTGTCTTGTAAAAATGTTTTCCATATTGGTTTAGTATCAGTAGTCATTTATAAGTAATTAAGAAAATATTTATAAATATTTTTTGGTTTGGCACTTAAGAAGAAAGCCAAGACTGGACTACACGCGAAAAGATATTTGGATAAGAAGATGGATTTGGATTGCCAGGCAAAGGAACAAGATTATTCCTGATTATCTCAAAGAACCCAATTGCTCGAATCTCTTTGTAACAACTGGGGAGACTTGGATTCCCATTGTCTGCAGCAACCTGAGCGTTAAGGACTCCACGTGATAAATCATGTGTGACCATGCTGCGATCAAGCTGGACATAAAAAACAGGGGTTCTGTCAATTGATTTGCCCAAACTGATGTCAGATTCTTCGAGATCTCTTGAAAGATCTATTTTTCCTTCTTCTTTCAATGCACGGGCAACTGTCAGAATCCAGCATCCTCTGTCTTTGTCTTCCATTTTTTCGCAAAATAAGTTCCAGGACCCCTTCTCATATCCCATCATGACAACAAATTTCTTGGATCCATCAGAACACCTGTATTCAAAAAAAGGCAACACAATTCCACCATGACCAGCGTCACTATTATGCAGATCTGTGCATAGAGAATGTCCACATGTTGGAGCTGAATGTGGCTTCTTACCGCCGCTATGATGTGGCGATGCAACAGCACTACCTCCACCACCTGCAACAGCACTACCACCGCCACCTGCAACAGCACCATCTCCGCCACCTGCAACAGAACCACCTCCACCACGTGCAAACCCCGCCAATGAAGGCGGTCGTGCACTTGATAGCTTTGGAACCAATGCAGCCAGCATTTTGTTATATTGGTCCGCTCCAAATCCAGGGATCCAAGCATATTTCCCTCTTTGAGTCTTCCCAGTTCTTGGGTCAACCAAAGAGAAAACTTTGGAGCCCAACAATGTATGACCTTTTGAAGCAAGTGCTGCTTGGTCGACCTGCACAAAATAGATAACAGGGTGGTCAAAAAGACCGTTGATAGAGTGAATCACGGTTGGATTGCCAGTTCCCGGGCGAACCAAGCCTCTTGCAATCAAGGCTTCCAAAGCCGCACCATTTAGAGATGTGATCCCTTGAGATGGTTTATGTTCAATGATAGGCGATGAACCCGTCAAAACTACAAAAAACGGGTTTCCACCAATCATGACGTAGAACAAGAACAAAAGGCTAGGAATAATGCCTCTCCCGATTGGGTTTGTAGAATGGGTTAGGTCCCGACCCGTTATAGGGCAAAGACCCTGGCTTCTCCAGAAAGCTTCCATTATCTTACTCTGCGAAGTCAGCAGAATCATTCATATTCTGCGATTAAAACCCATCAATTTTTTAGTCTAAAAATGCCATTTCTATATAATTCCGCAAATTAACAGTTTTTTTTGATTTATTTAAATATTCTTTGCGTTTATCCCATTTTATAAGCTGAGTCAAATTCTTATCTTTCATTGAGTTTGCGTGATATTGTATATTATTATTATCATTATTATAGAATATTGGAAATTTGTGTATTCGTGCTCTATATATATACTCGCTATCTGCACCAAATCTTGAATTATGAAAAAATCCCAAATAATTAAATAATTTTCGTTTGAATAAAATGTTATGAAATTCTACTTTTTTTTTATTTAAAATTTTAAAATTTTGGCTAAGATATACTCTTTCAAATTTTTTACCATATCCCCACACGTTATTACTATTTTTTAAACCGTTCACCATATTTTCAATATATATAGAATCAATATAATCATCTCCGCCAATAAATAATAAATACCCACCCCTTGACATTAAAATTCCTTTATTTATAGAATAATATGTTCCGCTATTTACAGTATTTTGATATAATCTTATTTTATTATTTGAAAAATCTTTAACTATTTCAACAGAATTATCTGTTGAACAGTCATCTACAAAAATAATTTCTATATTATTATATGTATTATCTAGTATTTTTGTAATTACATTCTTCAAAAACATTTTATTATTATAATTCGGAATAATTATTGAAACTAATTCATTATCAATACTATATTTTTCCTCAATTTTTCTTCTAACATCTCCCATTATTATCTTCACCATATTATCGATATTCTTAAAAAGATCATATTTATATTTTAAGACAATATTTACATCATTATAAATAACAATATCATTCTCTATATGATAAACTCTTACAAAAAACCGATTTTTTGTAAATTTATCTTTTAAAATTTTAATAAGTTTCAATATATCCATTATATATATTATAAAATTTTTTTCATATCCACCCACGAATCATTATCACTTTCCGATTTTGAAATTTCATCATTTTCTGGAAATATTATACATGAGCTATTATATGGGTTATATTCAACTTTTACAGGAAATTTTACTTTTTTACAATATTCAGCCCATAACCGCGGCTGATTAGACTTGTAAAAATATAAATTACTGGGTATATTGTATATTTTTCCTATATGAAAATTCATTATATATTATACAAACGAAAAAATTGAAATAAATTAAACGAAAATAGCGAAAGATATACCGACCATAAAAATCATGGAACACACACATTGGATATATCCAATTGACCTATCAGGAGAAGATGAAGCAAGACAGGCTTGCGAAAGACAGCCTGATTTTATGCTCGAATGTTCCAAAATACAGGGAGCTTCTTTTATGAGGGAAGTTACAAAAAAAGATATCGTTGATCTAACAACTGATGGATTCCTCTACAAAAGTTCCGGGACTTATTCATTTGTTCTAGACAAATATTGTGCATACCTTATTGGTGTTTTTCGTTGGAAGACTTCAAATGGAGGAAGATTTGTTCGACCTTGTTTTCAAGAATTTGAACAAATCAGCACAAAAGCGTCACATTTTCTACAAATTGAAAAAGAATTCAAAAAAATACAATCATGCATTGGATGTCAACAAATTGTGCAATCATTATTGGAGATTGATTCAAATGAATACAAGATATCATTTGAATTATTATCTTATTTCAACCAAAAATCTCATGAACTAAAAAATCAAATTGACTATCTCAAAAAAGAGATTGAGATTATGGTTCATGAATACATTATGATGGAATTAAGATTTATTCACAATCCATCAGAAGGAACCACCGGAATAAATATTCAAGGAACTGTGAATCATTATCTTGAATATTTTTTATCTAAGTAAATATTATGAACAATTATAAACGAAAAATTATAAGTTTTTGTGTATGGGGTAAAAGTGATTTATATAATCTTGGATTACTTGAAAATGCATTACAAATGCCAAAAGTATTTCCAGGGTGGATTATGCATGTAATATACACACAAACTGCAAATCAAAAAATTATATATGAAATATCTAAGTTTCCATGGGTTGAAATGGAAATGTATGATGTGCCGAATAATAGTAAAAATTCAATGCTCCGATTTCTACCTGGAATGCAACCAAAAAATGATGTAGTAATTTTCAGAGACGCTGATTCTAGATTACTAAAAAGAGATTTTATGGCTGTCATGGATTGGCTAAATAATACTGATAAAAAAGTTCATCTTATTAGAGACCATCCAGCAAATAAATCTAGAATTATGGCTGGCTTATGGGGCGTTAGAGAAAGAATAATTGCAAAACCTGAAATTGTCCAGAAATTTTATGAATATTATAAAAAACCAGAATTTAAAAAATGGACAGTTGACCAGGTATATTTGAGTAAATATATATATCATCTAATTGAGAACACATCTTGTATTCATACATCATTTAACAATTTTGAGCCATGGGCAGTTCCATTTCCAAAAGGGTGTCCATCCAGGAAATTTGGATTTTGTGGTGAAACATTTTATTATGCTCCAGAAGCTTGTAAGAAATTGAAGATAAAAAATGTTTTATTATACAAAAAAAGAATCATCTAGACTCCGTCATAAAATGTGCTAACCCCCAAAATGTGGTCTATGGTATTGTAAATTATTCGATTAAGAATATATTTTATAAAAATTTTTGCGATTTATCCTCTAAAATTTCGCAGCCTTGACATTGGAATAATCCTGTCGTAATCAGTAGAATACCCAACAAAGTGTGCCAATGCCATTCTCTTTTTTCCAATGTAGAAAGTAAACAAAACTTGCACTTGATAGTAACGCCCGTCATCATCATCATTCAAATTTAATCGGCGGTGGAACAAAAGCGCAATAATTGCATCTGATCCTGATAAGATTTTTGGAATTGTTGAAGGTTTTTTCAATGAAAGCAATGACTTTGCAGCTTTTTCAGCTGCTGGTGATACTTGTTTGGACTTTGTCATCGCAAGTAAATCTAAAAAATAATATATTTTCTAGCATCAATTTTTATTCAATTCATTAACCAATTCTTTTGGATCCGTGAAAAAGCGAACTTTATACCAATCCAGATCATGCTTAACAAACCCCTCATTCTGTAAATCAGCAATGAGCCGGAATAAATTATCGTAAACACCTTTGTAATTATATATAAAAACTGGCTTAGATATTTCTTCAATTTGATTCTTTGTTATAACTTCTAGTAATTCATAAATTGTTCCAAATCCACCGGGCAAAGCCAAAAACATATCTCCCAATTCAATCAATTTTGACTGTCTTTCTGTAATATTATCAAAAATATAATCATCTGGGTAGCCTTCGACTGTGAATTTTTTTATATTACTTGTTATCAATTTACCTCCTTTTGCTTTAAATGTATCACTAACAGTGCCCATAAGACCTACATTTCCACCACCATAGGCGATTGTAATTTTTTCAGTATCAAATGAATTCACTAAAGTTTTGATTTCATCTAAATACTCCTGTTTTACTCCATTTTTTCCTGAACAAAATATGGTTAAAATTTTCATATATATCAAAATATAAAAAAAATGGAATTAGTTAAAATAAAATATTTATAATTTTCTAAAAACCTAAATCTACTCTACAAAATGGACATATATTTGCAATTTTTATCCATTCCAGTAAAGCTTCTTTTTCAGAAAAATGACCACATTTTAAAATAATTACGGGAATATTCTCATGGAATTCTTCTCCAGATAAGCAATATTTTGGTTCAAATCTTTTTTCTTCTTCCGTCAATTCACCATAGAGTTTCTCAACGATCCGCTTTGGAACATTTAATTTTTCACATTTATAGAATGAAAATTTATGTAATTCACAGACATTGCCATCGGGAAAATTAGCATTTTCAAGATTTCTGCAATTAGAGAACGCATATTCGCGGATTTGTTGCATACTTCGTGGAAAATTAACTTCTTTGAGCATAATGCACCAAGAGAATGCATAAGCACTAATTTTAAGGAGACCTTCTGGAAAAATAATCCGTTGCAACATTTTGCAGCCAGTAAAAGCAGATGACCGAATTTTCCAAATTGACCCGGAAAAGACGACTTCTTCCAATTTTTCACAATTCATGAAGCAGGACTTCTCTACTAATTCTACTTTGGGTGGGATTGTAATTTTTTGCAAATTTGTGCAAGATGAGAATGCGGATTCTCCTATATATTCAATATTTTTTGGGAGAGTAATTTCTCTGATTCTTGTAGAATGACAGAATGAGAACATGCCAATCTCAGTCACAGTTTCTGGCAAAGTAAACGAGGAAACACTGGAACATCCAAAAAATGCAAGTTTACCAATTTTTTTCAGTTTTCTGGGTAAAACAATTGATGGAATCGCCTTACAATTGAAAAAAATAGATTCTTCCAATTTTATTATGTTTCGGGGTAGCACAATCGGATTTTCCATCATATAGCAACAATTGAATGCGGATTTACCAATGTATTCAACCTTTTTTGGAATTGGTGAAGAACGGAGCTTGAAGCAATTTTGAAATGCTCCTTGTTCAATTACCTTCAAATTGGCATTTGCTTCAACATGCGTTAGATTAACACAAGCACAGAACGCATATTTCCCAATTGTTCGCATTGAAATTGGAAGGAAAACTTCTATAATATCATTTCTCTCTTTGAATGCAGATTTTGGTATTTTTTTGACTCCATCACAAATTGTAAGCAGCCCATTCACAAGTGTATATTTACTTTCTTCCATTTCAGGCTAGATGATATTATTTATAAAACTACAAAAAATATAATCAATTTTTTCAGATTATAGCCACTTCATTTCTTTGTCCAATCCAAGGAAAAAACCCATTTCTTCGGCTTTTTCATTAGTAGATTTTGTGCCACCACCGCGCTTGTATTTGGGCAATTTTCCAATGTCTTCGTTGATTTGGATAAGTTTGTCCACATAATCTTCAACAGAATCATATTCTTGGCGGATATGGTCAATCTTTTGCTTTAGCCTTTCAATAAAGACTGGTTTGCTCATAAATGGGCGGAATTCTCCCCAAATATTTGTCTGGAAATGATCCGATAATGTTGAAACAATGTCAGAAATTTCATAGCTAATATTTGCTTCAAGCTCAAAATGTTTTCTGTTGTTGACAATATGGAGCAAATGCATCATATCATTATCATCAGAAACATTCCATAAAATTGCCGGAAATTTGCATTCATATGCCGGATATTTGCGTCGGATTTCTTCAAGTGCCTGAATACGGTGTTGTCCCTCAATTACCTTCACTTCATCTGAAACAACATTATACGTAATATGTATCATATCAAAAAAACATATTTGCTGACCAATTTTCGCATCTTTTTCATAAACTTCAAATAAAAGGCGGACATGCTCTCTATCAATTTTGCGATTCAGAGCCCAAATTGGACTATGAAGAATATGCAAACATTTCAAAGAACAGAACGCCATATATCCTCTATGTTTGGAATTTGGAATACTTGACAATGGTTCAACATTTTCCAAAAATTCGTCAATTTGAGTCTTTTTGATTTGCTCTTCTTGTTGTTCAACATCTTCGATTTTAATTTGTTGAATAAAATGAGTCTGCATAGTAGCATTTTTGACCTTTTGGTCATCTTTGTATTTTTTTGCACTTAGCTTTCTTGATGCTTTCATTGCGTTTCTTTTGTTTTAATTTTTGGTAAGTTAAAAAAAATCATTTTTTTTCAAGAAATTTTTAGAAAAAACATAGAATACACTAATGATTGATTTTAGATATGTTAAGACAGCAAAACCGGGAACAATATTGTATCATACGTATAATGATATATCAATAGAATCATTCAAAAAAATAATTGATAAATTATGTATGTCCGGTGAAATAGAGAACCACATTATTATAAAAACTGACCTTAAAATGATGCATATAGTGAATGTTTTGAGTCTTGCAACAAAACGCTATAATATTCGAAAAAATATTGTGATTGGGATTATAAATTTTTTATAAGTCTTCTTTCAATATGATTTACTTTCTTTACACAATCTGAAAATGTAGGTATTGGACTGGTATAACCTCCGCCTACAAGATTTAACTTAGATTTTGAATTATGTAAACTAACTTTTATTTTGCATCAATTTTTTATAATAGAATATTTTATAATTATAAATTAGAAAGTAGTATTGGAAAAACCAAGAAAATGCACTAACAGAGTCTAAAACTTTCCTGTAAAAGTCACTTCTAGAGTATGCAAACTTTTAAAGTGATTATCGCAGTACATGTATTCCTGACCATTCATTTTTTGAACAGCAACTTCAGCATTCTGCACTGAATCCAATTTGAGCAACAAAAAGTCTCTCTTGCAAATGTGATGGCATATCTTGATATCCACCGGGAATTTCTCGGTTTTGGCTGAAAAGGCAAACATCAAAAATGACAATTCATGCGGAGGTATTATCTCAGATTTCTGAGAATCTTTCCTCACAATTTTCACCTTCACATAGCGTGAGCTTGCTGATACTGCTTCTGTTGTGGCTTCTGATGATGCTTCTGATGCTTGTGCTGGCTTTCCATTCTCAGACTTTTTCTCTTTTTTGTCCATCAACACAACAGAAAGTGTGACTTGTTTAGGAACTTCAAAATTTTTACCATTCAAGGTTTCCATAACCAGTTTAACATCTTCTATGGTTCGAAGACAGAGCCTGCAAAATGTATAACCTCTGCCATAGAGCACCTTGAACTTCGATTCATCCAAAATTCCACCCAAGATATTAAAGATGGTTCTTTCTTTGGCTGAAAAATTCCACACCCCACCCTCTAATGTATTCATGACTATTTTGAGTTCAAACTTAAAATTTCCATTAACAGGAGGTTTTGGTGCGGAAGATTCCTTTTTTTCATCCTTTTGGGGAAGTGGAGGAAGAGGAGTTTTGAGTACGGTATCAACCAGATCCTTGAAAAAGACAAAGAAGAGTGGTTCAAGCCTATATGACAAGTTTCCCCCAGATATGAAAAAAACAACACCAAACCTTTTCTTTGAATCATGGTGTTTTTGCACACGTTCTCTCAGGTCGTTCAGAATCTTCTTGAGGGTAAGCCCTCTGCTCTGAAGGGTTTTGCGCAATGCGTTATCCCTCAAAAGGATGGTTTCCAAGATGAGGATCATTGGATCCATGTAGACTTTCATCCACTCACTGGTTTTTGGATACTTGATCGAATAGAGAATGCACACTATCAAGAATTTTAGTATTGAACTCAATGAACCAGTCCCTTTGGAAGCATCAGAGAAGAAATATGAAGCCATATTGCCGCCGCTAAATTCTATTATATTAGATAAATAAACCCATCAATTTTTTAGGTATTTTAGTATTCTAGCAAAATAACTTAATTATAATAATGAATTTAATATGGGTTACTAATCTATCCAGAATTTCTTGGATGTAAGCACCTCTCTGGGAATGTTGACCGTAATCTTCTTGGAATATTTTCCAGAATCATACGCTTTCTGGCAATCTTGAGTCGAAGTAGGGTGCTCAGGATGAGGAATGACCCACACGTCTTCATTGCCAAACATTTGAACTGGAATGTCGCCTTGAAATTTTGTTTCAGGAGACGATCCAAGGTCAAACAACACCCCCAGTGCAGGTTTTGACATTATTCTGGATTTTTGACCCTGAAAAATGTAAACCATCGGAATATTTGTTTTTTCAATATTCAAAAATGATTTCTGAGAAAGGTCTAGTTTTGGAGTTTCCAAAGGGATTGGTCTTGGAGAAGGAGCTGGTTTTGAAGTTTCCAAATGGGCAGGTCTTGAAGCATGAGCTGATTTTGGACTTTCCAAAGGGGCTGGTCTCAGAGCAGGAGCTGGTTTGTGAGCTTTCACATGGACGGGTTTTGCACCTTCTTCCACTGCAAAATCAACAAAAAGAGTTCGCCCAAGGTTCACTCCATTGGACGCATCACCCTCTTTAGATCCATTAATTGCATCAAAGGCGGCTTTTGCTTGCTCCGCAGTCAGAAATGACACAAATGCAATAGTGCAATCCTTATTCCCATAAGTAATTTTGACGACTATGCCATACTTCGAGAAAAATGTTTGCAATACCTGCAGAGGTGCTAACTTTTGTCTAGAGACTCCTTTTGAGCGAATAAAAAGCTTCTTTGGGGCTTCGTTCTCGGTCATCCTTCTGTCTGCTATCTATTATAATTAGAATTATTAACCCATCAATTTTTTATAGCAAATCTTCCAACATTTTTCCAATCCGGTCTCTTTGTTTAGTCTTAAAAACTTCGTTTTCAAGACTCAAGCGATTAAAAACTTGAGAAGTTTTTATCTGCCCAGTATTTACAAATCCAATTTTTACAGTAGATTTGAATAAGATTTGATTATTCATCAATTTTTGAACAAAAATTGCATCATTAATTGATTTAAATTTCACAAATCCAGTATTTTTTGAGCCATTCACATTACAATACTCTATTTTTCCATGTTTTGTGCACTGGCGAGCCAAAAGTTTTGATAATATATCATCGCAAACTGGAACAGGAAAATTTGTGAAAATGAGATTTGTGAAAATAAGTGTTTGCGATTGCTTCGACATTTAATTATTGTATAATTAAATACTGATTATTTGAATCATTTTTTATTGTAAAAAAATTGAATAAAATATATACTGCAACTATAGAAGACAAAAATGGACCGCTGTGAGCACTATATTCGTAATTGCAAATTTGTATCACCCTGCTGTGGCAAAATTTACACATGTCGCTTTTGTCATAATGAAAATGAATCCCATGAAATCAACCGCTTCGAAGTGAAGCAAATTCTATGCTCTAAATGTAATCATCAGCAAAATGTTAGTAATCAATGCACAAATTGTGGTATTCAATTTGCAAAGTATTTCTGTAAAACATGCAATTTTTTTGATGATCGTGCAGAAAAAGGATACTATCATTGTGATAAATGTGGAATTTGTCGAGTCAGTGATAACCGAAAATATGTGCATTGTGATATATGCAATAGTTGCATAATTGACGATAATGGTCATATTTGCCGAAAAGATGCATTCCATACACCATGTCCTGTATGCTTGGAAGATCTATTTATGTCCACGCGTGGAAGTAATATTTTAGCATGTGGGCATCCGATTCATATTGATTGTTTGAATGAATGTATAAAAAATAATAAACGGAATTGCCCACTATGTAGGAAAAGTATATATAGCGCCGAAGACTTACAAAAAATAAACCAGTATATTGATGCACAAATTGCACTATTTCCATTTGGTGAAGATATGTCTTATAATATAAATTGCAATGACTGCTCATTTAGTGGAGAGGCTAAATTCCATCCTTTTGGAATAAAATGTGGGGGCTGTGGTGGGTATAACACAACTAGAACTTAAGAAAAAATATTATGATATTATATAAAATGTCTTTGAACCAAACCAGGATAATACAAGTTTTCGACAAAACTTGCACATGCACATCTACTCCATTGATGTCATTTACAAAACCACTATTTCCAGCACCCCGTCAGCCAACATCTGATGCTAAAAAATTCCCATTTGATCACAAAAATATCAATCCATTGCTTATGGGATGATAGGATGATCCGACCCATTCTGAAAAAATGAATTATTTATATATTATTGATAATAATATATAAAAATGCAGACACAATCTAAGAAGACTTACCCAATCCTATACGGTATTTCAAAAACCGACAAAACTAAACAATGGGCTATTTCCGTCAAACTCAACCCAGACAAAACCGCAACCATTGAGACCCAAAATGGGTATGTCGATGGAAAAATGAATATTAGCCACAGGATAATAACCACTGGCAAGAACATTGGGAAAAAGAATGAAACCACCGTTTTTGAACAGGCAGTCAGCGAAGCTGAACGAAAATACAAAGATAAAATTGAAAAAGATGGATATTCTACAGATGCTGACAATATTGAAGAAAAAATATATCCCATGTTGGCGAATACATTTGACCCAGAAGCCTCAAAGAAGAGCGGAATTATTTTTCCATGTTTCGTCCAGCCAAAAATGGACGGAATCCGATGTATGACCCATCCTAATCGGACAGGAGGCATAACATTTATGAGCCGCAATGGAATGGAATACAAAGGGATGGACCATTTGGTACCCGAACTACAGAAATTCTTTGAAATCGCGAAAAAATTGGGCTATCCCAATATTTACGCTGATGGAGAATTATTTACCACAAAAATTCCATTTGAAGAAATATCTGGGTGCGTTCGCATGGATGAAACTGAAGATTCAGAAAAAGATGAAAAGTTAAAGATTATCGATTACCATATTTATGATATGTATGATCCAGATAACAAAGAAATTGGTTATGAAGCCAGGAAGAAAATATTGGACGCAATTTTCAAGAAAAAGAAGTTAAAAAAACTAGTGAATGTTGAAACACGGGAATGTCCCACCAAAGCAAAAGTGAAAGAACTTCATGATTATTATGTTGAAAAAGGCTTTGAAGGATTGATTTTACGTAATAAGCTTGGTCCTTATTTACTAGGATTCAGAAGCAATGATTTAATGAAATTCAAGGCTTTTCAAGACGATGAATTCGAAATTTGCGGTTATGAAGAAGCAAAAGGCGATATTGGAACAATCAAATGGCAATGTTATTATACAAAAACAGATGGAACACAAGGTATATTCACAGTTCGCCCACAAGGCACAAGAGAGTTCCGCCGCAAATTATTTCAAGATGCAGAAAAAAATTTTAAAAAATTATTTCTTGGAAAAAAGCTAACTGTGAGGTATCTGACTTTGAATAAATATGGATGCCCAACACAATTGACAGCGGTTGGAATTCGAAAAGATTTATAGTGGATGAATAAGGCAGTAGTCCATCCTATTTATTGAAATAAACATTGATTATCGCACCAGATGTATTATTTATAGTCATCTTTTTTCCGGTAGCTTTATCTTTATAAGTATTTCCAGTAATTTTATAATTTTTCCTACAATCAATAATATATACATTCAACACTACAATACTAATGCAATTTACAGTCAGATTTGTTTTCAATCCATTCTTCTCTATAAATATATTGGATGTTCCTGTATTTCTGAAATGAAGCGCAGCAACAGTTGAACATAAATCTTGTGGAAAAAATGTGCCTGCCTTTTCAATAATGCGATTATACTGATATCTCACAGGCTGTAAATTATTAAATTTAAAAAAATTATTGGAGAAATAAAAGTTTATATCTTGACAATTGGATCCAAATGTGAGCTCTCTATTCTTTCCAACGATCATTTGAGTCCTCTGTTGATCTGAGGCTGGATTTATAACTTTTACACCAAATTTAGCAACATATGCATCACTTGCACGACTCAGATTATACAACCAGCGTAATGCAGATGCATCCAATGGCATCAGGGTTTGTGCGTATCCTGTTTTGGATGTAGTATCATCAAGAGTGTTTGGAAGAAAAAAATCCACATCACTATATGACATCACACTATTGAATAATGAATTATTAATATATCCAGCTATTCCTGGATAACGTCTTGAAGTTCCAAAACAATATCCCCCATCATTACATGTAATATTTCCAATACCAGGCATAATTGTTGATCCAAAACCATTATCATGAGGATGGGCTAAACCGAATCCATGTCCAAATTCATGTATTAATGTGGTGTATTGTGCTCCACCTTCTTTCATAGTCTCATTTGTAGCATATGTATTTGATAAAAATAATACTATTTTATTATCGACAAATGTTGGAACTGTATATATAAATTCTGGTCCAAAACAAGCACCAAAAAATTGGGTGAATCAGCTAAAACACAAACAACATCTGAGTCTGCATAAGAAGTCGTAATTGATGATGATTTATTCCCAAATGATGTATATTGTGAAAATGCATTAAGAGTCTGAGATTTATAAAATGTAGACCAATCAATTGCTGCAGAAGTTGCAAAAAAATCAAGAATAAATTGCACCGCATCATTTGTAGAAGGGTCATCTGTTGACTTCCAGAAGTAAACACTAAAATTACTTATTTTGGATAAATCAAATGCATATATACCGGTAATAGATGACAAATAGGGATTATTTGGGAGATTTTTTACAACAACAGAGCTTGAGGGTATTGATTTAGACTTGAAGTCATTTGATTTAAAATTTTTTTTAAATAAAGCTTCTAAAATTGTATTTCCACAACGCGGATGTTCCATATGTATATAAATATTTTAATAAAAAAATGATTGATTATTTAATTAACTTTAATATGATTACCAAAAGAAAAATGAATAAAATTGTTTTTTTATTTTGCATATTAATTGGAACCACTGTTGGTATCCCAATATTCTTCCCTATTATTTCAAGACCGATTATCAATAGTCACAAAAAGATTGAAATACCAACTGATGATTGTGGAATTTGCAATTATGTTGTGGCACATTCAGAAGAACACATATCCAATTCAACAATTGACAAAGATGCAAGATATACCATGAAAAAGGTATGTGAGACATTGCCGAGAAAAAGACAGAGCCAATGTATGTCAATGATACAAGAAAATTCAAAAAAAATGATCCGCATGATTTCAAAAAAAGAGGATCCCAGCATCATTTGCTCTGAAATGCATATTTGCAGTATTCCACAGAAAAACATTACAGATTGCACATTTTGCAAGTATGCTTCTGTACGAATTGAAGGATTTTTGAATAGAAATCATACATTATTTGACTTGATCAGTTTTGCAGAGAATTTCTGTGAAGATGTTTCTGAAAATTACTATGAGACTTGTTCTCGTTTGATGGATATTCATTATTTGGAACTTATTACAAAATTAATGGATAGAAATAATCCAATTGATGCTTGTGAAGCTGTGAAACTCTGTTTGGGGGGAACTTAGAGTTCCCCCCTTACCCCCCCTCCTCTTAATGCAGAGGGGAGGGGGAATAAAATTTTTCACTTACACTAACGAATCACTTGTGATTCGTATCCCCCTCATCTTGATTAAGAGGGGGGGGGGAATAAAAATTTCACTTACATTTATTATAATAAAAATTATTCATTCGTATTACTCTCATCAAATAAGATAGTGTCTAATCTTGATTCCTCCAATCTCAAAAAGAAACATAGCGTCCAAATTGTATTCAAATACCAAAATAATATAGGATTATAAGTTATAAATGCAACTTTTATCCAAAGTCGCCGTTCCGCATAAAATAGATAAATATTGATATAGATGGAAACTATTATTTTTAATTGATACATATTTAAGATATAACTATTTGCAGTTTTATTTCCATAATAACTTAATAATAAAAATGGAATCAAAAATAAATATTCATTGAAAAAACAGCTGAAAAATAGAGTGCCAAATATATCAAGAATTATATTTGTTTTTATTATTTTTTGTAAAATAGCTATACGTTCTATGTTATCCATTTTATAATATAAGTAAAATTATTTTTATATTGTATAAAAAATTCGATAAATATTTTTATATTGTATAAAAAATTCGATAAATATTTTTATATTGTATAAAAT
>Ga0255098_1000222_pt1 | contig 17209 bp, 28 predicted proteins | sample Colum_Atlam_RepC_2_FD_188440 | JGI IMG/M metagenome (GOLD analysis project Ga0255098, IMG submission 188440) | Freshwater microbial communities from Columbia River, Oregon, United States - Colum_Atlam_RepC_8d | ecosystem: Environmental > Aquatic > Freshwater > River | place: USA: Oregon... | reverse complement strand
GGATAGTCATTTGCAAGTTTAATTAAAATGTCTGCAGGAATTTTAGAGCTCATCACGCTGTTTACACGGACCCTGTTGCTGGAAGATTTTGAAAGTGCTAGCCTTACTAAAATCTCTGCGGGCGTCTTATCATACAGAGCAACCAAGTACTTAACTGGTTCGTGTTTGCTTGTAGAGGCAGCGTCAAGAAAATCGTAGGTTGGGTTGTAATTAAAAATATTTTGTGAAGTGGTGTATATTGCATCATTGCCTAGACCTCTGATCAGCTGCTCAAATTTTGCATAATCTTTTGCAGCAGCTTCAAATTCTGCTTCAGCAGGATGCTTGCCGCCCAGCTGTTTTATTTTCGTCTGCGCCGCGCTGATGATGCTATCAGTGTGACCACCAAAAATGAGCTGCAGATCTGCCATCTTTAAGCCGTTATTCTCTGCATCGACTGTGATGCCGCCGTATTTTCCGCTTGCGTCTAGTACACCGCGGGAAAAACCTAAGCAAATCCTGCCCTTTGGATCTTTCGAATTTTTTAGAGCGGCCTTTGTGTTGATCGCGTAGAAGAGCATTATGCCCTCGCCGGTGTAGGCGTAAAACAAGTTCTCAGCACTAGTGCTTCCTGTGCACCAGGTGGTGTAGGGCTGGTGTGTCACAGGATCTGCCCCGGCGATGTTGATGCTGTTCTGCTGGCTCGAGGGAAAATAGAGAGTCCAGTCGCCAAAAGTACCGATCTTATCTCCACCCTTCTCGACGGGAAGCTGCCAAGAGGTGTCTTTTGTGTCTGCAGAGATTCTGTCGCTCCACGCTTTGTGCAAGCTTAAAATATGCCGGATGTCTGCCAGGGTCATCAGTGCAGTGTCGCTCGGATTCTTCCAGCGGCTAGCCGATACTGGAACTGCCTTGTCGACAAAGTCTCTAAATTTCTTGCCAGTGTACTTATTGAGAGAATTTTTAGCGTAATCGCTCGCAATGTCTGGTTCTTTCTCTGCGTAATATGAGATAGATGTCAATGTATCCGCCAAATTGTCTTCTTGCTTAACAGCGCCATGAACAAAACGATCGATGAGCCACTGCTTCCACTTATCGGAAAGTCTGTCGATCGATGACGCAGCGTTCTGATTACCTGCGTTCGAACCAGCTGCCAGAAGAGACTTTAAATTTTCGATGTCGCTCTGGTTGGCTGTATTGACTTCTCTGGGTCTCCAGCTAATTTTTTTACCAGTGAAGTAGACATCTAAAATCTTTGCCATGTCGTCGACGGTAATTTTATTAATGTCAGTTATATTTCCAGAAAGATTTGGAACTTCGCTGTCAATCGCAGACTTAAACTCCGGATTCGTCATGTATTTCTGGTTAATCGCACTACCGGCAGTGTTAAATGCAGCAGCAGCGAATACGCAGAGCTTGAGATTCTTTGGTCCGCTGTTCTTTTTGATCCACGGCACCCACTTATTATGTCCAAGCGCCCTAAACTTCTCCAGGGACTCAGTATCATCAGCTAGCATCACCTCGAGGGCCGTTGCATCCTCTCGAACGCCCTCGAGCAGGATGTTGTAAATCAGCTGTCTTATTGCTCGCTCAGTCAGTAACATCGTAGTGTCTCCTGTTTAAATTAACCTGCATAAGTGCAATATTCTAATACTTAATTCAAGTTGCATGTGTCTTTGTACGATCATGCAGTGTCGAAGCATCAAGCGATTATCACCGTCGTAGTGGTAGCCCTTCACATCCTCACCATTAGCACCTTTGGGCGAACCTTGAGTGCACGTGAGGCCATCAAGCGAGTATTACCCGCGATCAGGTAAGGGGTGCCATCGTGCATCAGAACGATGGGCGCGGGTAGCTCTTTGCCCATCGCCTCGAAGACACTGGCAATGTCGCGGTCGTAGTCATAGGCTCGACCATTCGCCTCATCGACGGTGACAGTTTCCCATGAGTCCGAGTTCTTCATCCTCTTCCACGTCTCGTCGTCGAGCGTTTCTAGGGTCTCTGATTCCTTCACAATCTTCATCAAGACCTTTCGGTCGATCTTCAACGCCTCCGCTGTGCGGTAGATCTCGGACACCTCTTCCAGAACGTCAGGCTTGCGCCAAGTGGTGTCGGGGGCGAACACCTGCGCGGAGGCGATTAGATCGTCGGAAAGGTCTCGGTAACGCTTCTTCTCTTCAGAATCCTCTTGAACACTCTCAAGCAGGACGTTATAAATTAGCTGCCTTATAGCGCGCTCAGTTAGTAACACGATAGTCTCCTGCTTAAATTAACCTGCATAAGTATGTAATATTCTAATACTTAATTCAAGTTGCATAAACAAAAAAGCTCCGTTCTAGAACGGAGCTTTGAGACACAACTGCAACTAAATTTTAAATTAGTTGGCGCTTGGAGCAGGAGCTGCGCTCGAAGGAGGAGGCGCTGGGGGAGCAGGAGGAGCTGCATCTGCTGCAGGAGGAGTTGTGCCACCATCGGCAGGAGGCTCAGAAACCTGTGGTGCGCCAGGTGTCACGCTTGGAGGCGTAGGAACAGAAGGCTCGGCTGGAGGAGGGGGCGTTGCAGCATCAGCGGGTACTGGTGCAGGCTTTGGGCCGCAAGCTGCGAAAGTAACAAGAGCAAGAACTACTAGTACAAAATTCTTCATAAATTCTCCTTGGCATCCATTGTTAGCACGCAGTCTGTTGTATATTGGATGCCAAAACAACATCTACGTTTTTGATTTGCCCTTTCAAGGGCGACTTATTATTTATGTTGTAATAATAATAAGAATTCTACTTTTGTACAAAATTTTTATATTGAAGGTGCCTCTAAGATTTGAGTCAAGACGCGCAACGCTGCTGTGATGTGAGCGGGAATTTCATCACGGCCCTCGAGGCGAGCCTGATAGGCGTACTGAATTGCGTCAAGAAGTTCCTGCCAGAGATCAACCCACTCAGGTCGACCATTGTGCGTATGCAGCGTGCAGCCGTAAGACTCAATACCCTTGACAGCTCGCTCTCTAATTCCCGCAAGAATGTTGTCAAGCTGCGATCCGCTAAGCTCGGCATGCGAAGCAATGTGCTGCAGCAAAGGATCAACAATGTCGATGCCCTCGTTCTTAGGGGGAGGAAGATCGTCGGCAGACATTAAATTACTGTTCATCTATCACCTGCTCCTCAGCTGTTTTCTCAAAAATTTCTTTAAAACTCTCAACGCCTCGAATGTTTTCAGCTTCTGCCCATGTTGCAATTTCACTTTCAAAAGGCATTATCTTATTCCACCAGTGCGTCTCCATTTCGCCATCAACGAGGACTTGATACTGATTTCTATCTCTGTCTAAGATGACGCCCAGCCTCATAGGCATCGGGCTGTTTCCAGCACTTGTCTTTGCAACTGGTAAAATTTTTACAACTTCTCCCGGCTTATAATTTCCAAACTGGAATGGACTTCCGGTCTTTGCAGGAAAAATACAAATAACGTACTCAGCACCGTAAAAGTTAAGCAGCAAATCAATCACTGATCCCTCTGCTGTTATTGCTGCAACATCGATGGTAGTAAATCCGTATCTGTGATTGCTAGTCCTTATAAGCGCCTTTGCGCCCTGTCGAACAATATCGTGAACATTTACCATCTGCGTCCTTGTTGACTGTCATACCTCTAAGTATGCAGCTTCTGAACTTTACGCAGCACTCTTACGTAGATCCATAAATTCCCACTCTCCATTCCAATTCGTGTACTTCACCTTTTTGACACCCTTGAGACGCAGGAAATTCTGACAGTGTACGCAGGGTTTTGCCATCGTAGGCTTTCCGTCGCTCAAAAATCTAACGACGCAAATCCTTTCAGGCACCTCTTTGAGTTGCAGAATGAGATCTGCTTCAGCATGAAGGTCGTGAATCGTGTCTCTAGAATTAGAGTATCTCTTTCTAAACTGCGACGAGAATTCCCGTCTGCTGTTGACTCCAATTGGGCTGTTGCGTCGTCTTGGAAGGAATGCTGCAATGTGATAGCTCTCATTGTTCTTTAGCGCTGCATCTCTAGCTTCATAGTACACTGGACATAAATGTCACCTCACCTTCTTGCGAGAGCTCTTGCTTCGCGGTCTTTCTTTGGTAGGATATGCATCTGTCAATTCATAGCGCGGCGTACACTGCGAGATCCTCACAAGACGAAGGCTCTCGTCAATTTTAGTCGTAGGGATTGCGTAAAATCCACTAGCATTGACAATGAAAACGCCCTCAACATGATTAAAGATATTGCTAGGGCTGAGAGACGTCATCAGGGTATTGAAGTATTCGCTAGACGCAAACAGCTTGCTATCAAGGTATGAAAGTAAACCTGGCCGAGGGTCTACGGTCTGTGACCCTTTCTGGAGTAGCGACAGAGATACCAGCCTAATGACCTGCAATTCTGTGTCAGCGTCAAGCGTGTGATCAATGCCGGACATCGTAATCTTGCTGTTTCGCACGGCGAGCGCTGTGCCTGCAGAGAGCGAGTTTTTGACTTCACATGCAAGAGAAAAAATCTGCTGCAGCTGCGCCAAACGTGACTTGCTCACTTCGCCTCTAGCAACAGAGTTGCGCATTTCCACGCTGTACAGCTCTAGAATCTGGTCGATGCACACAAGCGTCTCACTGTGAAACCACTTCTTGAAGCCTGCAACACTCGTCGAGAACTTCTTGTATGCTGCACAAAACTTCTCAAGGCTATCAAGCGCGTCATCAATCTCTTTATAGCAATTCTGCCACGCCTCGCGTCCATCAACGCCTGGACGAATCATCTGCGATCGACATGCAGACTCCTTGACCTCCCAGGGTGCACCAGCAATCTCAACGTCATAATTTTTACCAGTGACTGCAGTGCCGCCAAAGACTCTAGCAATAAGATTCTCGCCGAGACCCTGCATCTTTCCAGCATTGTAAAAGTAAGAGGGATCATTGGTGACAAGTGACCACGGCACCCACACATTTGTGTTCATTTGAATTTTATCCTAGCCGCTGCGTATGTTCTTATTATACGAAGCAAGGCAGGATTTTACACGACTACGGCGTTTTATTCTGGGTTAATCTTTTTGCGATGGATATGCCTAGGCGACTCGCTAAATTATCGCTTATTCTGTATCTCAATCGATTTCGAGTTACGCTTAAAAACGTAAGATACTGCGCCAGTTGTTCTCTTCTTACACAGAAAAAACCTTGCTCTGACACAAAAAAGAAGCCGACTACTTCGCAGGCTTTCTCTGGACTGAGCTTCTCAATCTCGTCTTTAAACCATTCATCTGAATCTTTGTCTAAATTAAAAATGTCGTGAACCAATGACGCATTTGCGTCAATATACGCGCCCCCGTCATCGTCTAGCAAGAGACTAGAGAGTTTGCGACTCATCTGCACGCTAGGAGTCTGCAATGTTTTTTCTATTGACTGCGTTTCAGTGTTAAACGTAAATGTATATTTAAAGCTTTGAATGTCATTTTTACCGTGTGACGCTGCGCGTGCTTCTCTGACAAGATTTTTGAGTGTGCTTAAATTTGTTTGTCCTAGCTCACCGCCTCTAATTGCTTGTGATATCGAGCGCGCCGCGTCGGCTTCATCTGCTCTATTTAATTTATTGTAATATTTTGCGCATTGTTCGGCGATAACTTCAAGCTCTCTCATGAAAGACGTGCACAAACTTCTTCCGCTAACACCGTACACAATTCTTCCTGTGTCGTCTGGCTCTTTAATTTCCCATTCTTCGCCGTCGTCTATCATCAAGTCATATTTGTCGTAAGGATTGCCTAGCGTGCCGCCAAAGATTTTTTGTAAAAACTGCTCACCGTGCCCTTGCCCAGAAGAGAGCCGCTTGTAGAGTCTCGTAGCATCGGCTGGATTGGTGTAAAATGAACTCCAGGGGGTAAATATCCCTGGAGTCTTATAGCTAGACAACTGGCTTTGCCGTTGCTGATTGTTAAATTCCGGAATTGCATCGTCGACGGGCTGCTGAGATTCTTCGAGCATGTGTCTCGTGAGAATTCTTAGCTTCTTTTCATCTAGATGCAAAACTCTCATTACGACACACAAGTCTCTCTTAAGAAGCTAGATTGATTCTGTAGAAAATTCTGTACTGTGCAGTTAAGCACATGCAATGAGCTCGGAATTCTCCTGTATGCATTAAATATTTTGTTTGCTCGAAAATTTTCTTCAAAAGAGGAGCAGACAAATATAATTTGATTACTTCGGAGATTTTTTTGCTTAATTGCGTCAATGCCCTCATTCAACGGCAGAAAAACAATTACGCGTTTGCCGTCAAAGTCTGATAGCACATCTCCGAGCAATAAGGACGCTGTGCCTATCAAGAGGATGACATCGGGATTGAAGGCATCAATTGGCTGCAGCGCGTCGAACCAGTGCTTCTTGTGAGACACGGCAATCTCTTCTAGCGGCAGCGAAGTCCTAACGTCACCGAACTTAGAAAAAAGCGCGCGACAAGTCTCGTCAACCAGCGGAGGGCGCTTAATCGTGCAGACAGGCGCCAGAATACTCAAGACAGAATCAGTTAACCTTGAGTCGACATCCTCGAGAAGGGCAACCTTTGTCATAGTTTTGTCCATTCATTAGAGCAATTCTAATATAAGTATGTTGCATGTAGAATCAAATAAGCACAATGATGGAGGCGATATGTCGAGTGAACCTAAGCGTCAAGAACGCCTTGAAAAGATCATCATTAATCAGCAGTTAATCATCGCCGATCTTAAGAGCAAAAACTCTTGCCTGGAGAAAGTGATTCGAGATAGACATCAGACACGAGTCGTGCCTGTCAATTTTTTTGATCGCCTAAAGCAATGCATCAAAATTCTTTTCGGACAGCAGCTGTAACTTTTGATGTCGCTGCAAACTCTTAAATTTCAGTTCAAGACGTGTTGCAATTGATCTACTCTCGCATGAGTAACTAAACAGCAGCGTCACGGGACGGCGAGCGCGTGTGTATTTTGCGCCCTTAGGGCTTCCATTGTGCTCTCTTAAACGACGTTCGATGTCAGTCGTAATCCCACAATAGAGGCTGTCATCTGCACAGCGCAAAACATACACCCACCACAAGTCTCTGTCACTCAAGCTTTCTGAGTCTATCAGCCCTAAACGTCACTGTCTCGCCTGTCTTATCAAGCTTTACAGTCACAATCCAGAGACCTTGCATTGTGCCACCAACCATCATCTGTTGACTTTCCTGTAGCGTAACAGCTACGACTGTACCTGTGATTCCCATGTTGTCGTAGGGCGCAACTTTTTCGCCCGGTCTAAATGTCATGCTGTCCCTCGTTCCTTTTCGCCCAAAGCGATTGCATATTTCCTCTCATTGATTATTTCTTCTAGGCGACCCTGCAAGTCTTGCGTAAACTGCTCCGACTCCATCAGCTCTTTCAGCAAGAACCAGACAGACTCGTTCTCCTCACGCAAAGCAACATTGTAAATGTGTGCCTTGTCGAGCTCTTCAGTGAGCTTCTTAACTTGATCTTCCAGAATTTTAATCCGTGATGCAGCAAAAGATTTTTGTGTCATAGCCACATCATATGCCGCTCGGCTCACATGTTTAATAGCTGGTCAGAGTTTCTGCGTGACCCACCGCGACACTCGAGGCTTAGAGGCGATAGTTACTATGAACGGGTAGATCGAGTGTCGCGGTGGGTCACGCAGCCAGGTCGATTAGAACCAGTTCTCCTGCCACACGTTGCCCTTTACGGCATCCCAGTTGCCCAGATAGTTTGCACGGACATGGGCCTCGTCGTAGATTTTTAAGAGCTCTCCGCCAAAAGTGGAGACTCCGGGAGTGAGGACTGCTTCGCACTGAAAGTGCCACCACTCGGCTCCTGAGTAAGAGCCACCTGAGAAGAACGACTTGCGACCCCGAATGGGCTTGAAGCCATGACGCTCTGCGAGCGCTGTGAAATCAACGTAGTGACCTGTCATGGACGCTGTTTTGAGTCGCGTAACACCATCAACGGTTGCGCACGTCACTGCTGCAAGAGTGACAGGTGCGACTTTGCCTGCCGCGCAGCGCATCCAGACTCTCCAGCGACGGTCACCTGCGTCTGTGACGATAAATGCATTGTTGACCGATTGCATTCCGCTATCCAATGACAAATCCCAAGCAATACCGCAGTAGTGAAGCGACGTCATCGACTGCGATGGGCTTCCTCCGGAGGCGAGGGGGCGCAAACATCCGGCGGTCGTAATGCCTCCGCCCAATGCATTTGCCTCGGCTCGGAGGGCATTGTATCTCTCGGCGACATCTGAACGCATGCGCATTGAATCATAGCCTCTGTGCCCTAGCTTATCTGCCGGGACTTGGACTATCGACAGCCGACTCGAGGGAGCAGCCAATGATGCGGTCGCTGTCTTCCATAGCAGACGGGACGCAGGGGACACTGTTGCGACAGCATCATCAAATCTAAGCGCCGTGACAGGACCCACGATGCCGTCGCCGTATAGGCCCGACTTCTCCTGGAATGCTTCAACAGCAGTTTCAGTCTTCGGTCCGAAGCTTCCATCAGGTGTGCCGACAGCATAACCCAACGACTTGAGACCTTCTTGCAGCTTCTTTACATCTGTACCTTTTGACCCCAACTTTAGAATAGGCATAATTTCCTCCCATTCTAAATATGTTGTCAAGGCGCCTAGTCTTTAAAATATGCAGTCCAGACTCTTGGCTTCTCATCTAGGTCTATGAACTTAAATGACTCATAGACAATTCGTTGTTTTGCAGATGAGTAGTATGAGATAATCCAAAAATTGTGACCCTCAACAGGGGGCTCAAAGCTCATTAAAATTCCGACATCAATGCGAGGTGAATCAGGCGACCTCATCAATTTTACACAAATGAGGTCGCCTGTCTCGAGCTCCATCAGATGTCTCCCGAAAGTCCTCTGAGCGTCAATGAACGCTCTCTAATCTTTTTAGCGGATTTTAAAATGTAATTTGCATAACGCATGCCCGCACGGGCACGATTTGAGCTCTTTGTACAATCAGCGCCTGTCGCATAAGAGCAGAGTGCCAATTTCGTGTCACCACCATAAAATTTGTACTTCCAGCGCGCCAGAGCCGCTGTGCCTACTTCAATTGCCAGTGCTGGATCCTTAAGATCATCGCAAGAAATTTTAGCACCTTCTGGACTACGTGCCCAGCGAGGAACTACTTGCATGAGACCGCATGCACCAACAGAAGATACTGCATCGTGCGTCCACCTGCTCTCACTGTAGATGAGCGCTGCAACGACTTCGGGCTCTACTCGATGTCTGTGAGCGCTATCAATAATGTAGTGTTCATATGTTGAACACGTTGTATTTGCTGTGCCGTCGCTGTGTGGGTTGCCCGACATATCTAATGTGAACATCGCCGCACATAACGTAGCTATCGTCAACGTTGTCATATACACCTCCTAAGTGTATCCTTATATATGGACGCCGTTGAGTAAGTTCCCGAGGGGCCATGGCGCCACACCTCGATGCGATCAATAGACGTCTTCAAAATTGCTAGGATCCGCAGCCCAAGTGATATATGACATTAAATTTTTTGTCATCGTCTTGTCATATTTCTTGTCATCAATGCACAGATAATTTAGGCGAGCCCAACGACGTCCAATTCTCCACGCCTCATATTCCTCCCCAAGGACGCTCACACGGCCCGCATGTGACTTCTGACTGCTCTGGCCGGCATATCTAATGTAGAGTGGATGCTCTGACTCGAAGAGAAAGCTGCAATCTTCCCAGATCAAAACGTGACCAAGTTCATGCAGCAGTAAATAAAACTGGACTTCTGGTGAAAAACGTGAATTCAGAAAGACAGTCTTTTCCTCAAAATCAACGCATGTCTGGCAGTCTCTTTTTGTTACAATATTGTAACCCATCGCATTCAGGTAGCCTTCGACGTGGCCGTGCTGGTAGTCCCAGTTTGGAATGTGGTCAGCGCTCTCAAGCATCAATCTTTTCCTCCAGAATGTAGTTGACTACGAGATCCTTGCGAGATCTCATTTTGTAGGATGTAATCTTCTCGTGCGTTCTGTCGATCCCAACAGACCGCTTGAATGACTCAATTCTTCTCAGGAAGCGCTCTTTAATTTTTTCTCGTCGATACTTTGGAAGTCGCTTAGATTTCGCTGATTTCATTTCATTCTCAAAACTGAGAGTGAACTGCTGAATGCGCCACTCGCATGCCTTGCGAAAAAGCTTTCTGAATTTTCGTTTTCCAGCGATAGCGTCAGGCTCGCTCAGCGAGGCCAACGCCTTGCTGACATCGACACATGAATATGACAGTGTGTACACATACACATCGCTGAAAGATCTGTACTCACGAACTTCTGGCGGGACAATACCCATACCAATTATTTCAATTTGTGCACAGATGGCGTTATCTACTTTCATAGCACTCCTCACTCTAATCATAATAAAGACTACGCAAATTTACACGATTTGCGCTTAAGTGCTCAACTTATTATCTAGCTTGTCAGTGTTGACCAACTAGTCTTTACATTAAGTGCTGTATCGATTGTAGATGACTTTCCCATAGAAGCCTGCGCATCACAGACTCTACGATCTCATCAATTTGCTCTTCGAGCTCAGTCTCAGTAATATGGCGTGCAGATATCGCGCCCTGAGCTTTCTTTTTCGACTTGTGACACGAGACTTTTTTGCCAGTGTCTCGTCGCTTGACAATCCAGCTGCCGCTGTCGCCATCTGCCTGCTTACATTTCTGCTTGACGACAGCGTATGGCATTTACTTGCGCAGCTTCATGGACTTAGAGTATGGGTTGACATTCATCATCAAATCTGCTGCGCCATCCATGGGGTTAGGCGTGGTTCCAAAATTTGTCGAAAGTCTACGAGACTCATGCTTTATCCACATGTGGACTTTGCTCAAAAGAATTGCATCAATTCCTGCGTGCTCAACTAGAACTAGATCATTGCATGACTTTAGAAGGTCTACCTCTTCTAGCGTGAGCGACAACCCAGAGATGCATTTAAGGACTGCAAAATTTAAACTGTCTTGTTTGTTCATTACTAACTCCCTTGAAACGTACTTAAATATGTTTCAAGTGTCGCCAATGACGTGCAAAATATCATTGCACTCTTTAAGTTCAGAATTTAAAAAGTTTAAACGCTGCTTCACATTGTCCCTTGTGACCTCTCTGATGCCGCAGTTTTGCCATACACGTGGTATAGACTTTGCTGCAGAATTCCAGGCCTCAGTCTCAGTCTCGCCAAGAACAAAAGCCACATGGCCTTGACGGCCACTGCGTTCCTTCCTGTCAAGGAAAGTAAAAATCTCGTAGACTTTCATGATATTTTACGGAATAAAATCGACGCTGATCTTGTCTTCAATTGCAAGGAGCATATTGTCGAACTCGGTCTCTGAAGTATCTCGCAACTTGGCCTTGATCTTGGCGATTCGCACGGCTGCCTGGAATGCCTTGACATCAAGCTTATCCTTATAATCCTCGAGGAGCTGCTTCTTGTCCTCCTTAAGCGTCGTCATCTCATTCTCAAGGTACAGCAACTTCTCTACAAGCTCATTAACTAGCTCACGTGTGGCCATTGTTTTCTCCTTAGACTAAAGGTGGCATTCAAGCCAATTTAAACTGATCTTCCCAAGCTAACAGTCTCTCACCATTTGAGAGAACAAGCCAGCAATCAGGTCCATGCTTAAGGCCTCCGACTCTTTCAATCAAGAGACCTCTAGCTTCATTCTTGACAGTAAAAAAATTTGATGTGTTTCCTGCCTCTATCGGCAAAGAATAGTTTCCTTGGCCCAAAAGGACCAAAGCATTTGGTTTCAAGTGCCGCTTATACTCTGGTTGCATAGGGAATACACCCCGTGCCTGTGCAGAGACTAGGCATTAAATTAGACATCGTGCGTGTCAACATCTGCTTCCTCCTCGATGGTGCTCTCCTTTTGCTGCTTTGACTGCTGCTTAGGCTGAGCTTTCTTGCGCTTCTTAAAAAGATCTTGCGCAACCTTCTTTTCTTGCGCAGGAGGCGGAGTATTATCGGGCTCACTGCGCTCAGGAGACACATTCTTCGGTGGGCTCTGGGCTACTTCTTGTGGCTGCAAAGGCTCCGGAGCAGGAGTCGCCATAGCAGTTACAGGATTTTGAATAACAGACGAGCCGGGTGCGACATCTACATTTTTCCTAAAGAGATGCGCTACTTCATCAAAAGCAGGCGCCTCAACGCTGAGAGACGTGAGGTGGCCTACAAGTGCATCGTAGCTATTCAGCTTTCTGGCTTCAATAAAAGCACTGGGAGTCAAACGTCGCTTGCTCAAGAAGTACTTCCACTTAAGCGTCATGTCTTGCTCCGCAGATTGTCATTTAAAATTGCGATAACGCCTTCTTGAAAGCGCGGATCACGAGCAGTCTCTGAAACAGAGACCTCATCGAGCGGCATGCCGTGAAGTTCATGCAAGGGCTTGGCGATCTTGCGCATCGCGCTCATAAATAGATTTCGTGCCGTCGCATGATTCATCTTGTCACCCTCGGAGGTCATATGCTCAGCAATTCGTCGATAGTCGAGAGCACCCTCAAGGTCAGTTATTGTCGCATAACCGTTCTTAGACTTAAAGCCCTTAGGCATCATGATGATTATTCTCCTTGCTGTTTAGGCTTTCAACCTGTGATCTTGTAATTGGAAAATTTACATGATCATTTTCAAACTCCGAGATTCCAAAGCGAAGACGCATAATCTTTTCTTCTCTTGGGCTCAGTGAACTAAGTGCAGATCTAATGATCATTAGAGTTTTCTGTCTATCGATGGCTTCAGCAGGATCTTCAGCATTTGTATCCACAATGGTCTCGCCCAACTGGCGACTAGACTCATCATTGTTGGAGTGCACAGCACTGTCAAGTGATGCCACGGTGCCGATACTGCATGTAATTGCATTCTCAATGGCATCCTCAGATACACCGAGAAGTGCGGCCAACTCCAGCGTTGTTGGCTGCTGACCAAATTCCTCTTCGTATTCGGCAGATGTCTGCTTAATTTTCCACATCATATTCTTCGTATGCGATGGAAGCTTAATCATACCTGCCTGATCTGCAATATGCCGTCTGACAGACTGCTTGATCCACCAGCAGGCATACGTGCTGAACTTAAAGCCGCGGCGCCAATCAAATCGATCAACAGCTTTCATGAGACCAACGCTAGACTCCTGAATTAGATCTGATAGATCACATCCTTTGTCCTGGTACTTTTTTGCGATGCTAATTGCAAGCCGCAAATTCGCCTGTATCATTTTGTCTCGAGCACGTCGATCTCCCTTCTCAATACGTTGAGAAAGCTCGATTTCCTCTTCACGCGTAAGAAGATCTCTGCGACCGACCTGCTTAAAAAACTGCTGCAAAACTTCACTCATTAAGAACCTCTTGTAGTTTTCTTAACTAACTGGTTAATTAGGCTTCTGGTGAATTATTCTGAACGTCTCGTTGTGCGAAAAATGGGCTGTACTTCGATCGACGCTGTGCTTCGTCCTGGATGTAACAGAATTCTGTCTCAAGATCCTTTGTGCTTTCGCCACGACGAGAAAGCGACTCAATACGATTCTTGTGATGCACAAGCGCCTCATTGACCTCTACGTCTGTCATTTTGACAAGAAGATCCCTGTTAAAATTCTCAACAACCGACTTCGAACTTGGACTCGACATTTTTTCTCCTTTTCGTTTATCTTCGCATTACCATTGTACAACATCGAACAATGGTTTGCACTACTCGACCTCAACTAGACCCGACGGGCCTGGATCGAGAACATCTTCCTCAAAAGTCATAGCGCAGCCAACTGACAGTAGATTTCTTGCTGCAGATGCTGCATTATTGATTGCAGATCTGACGACTCGTGTCGGGTCTATAATACCTGATTCGAGCATGTTTACAAACTTCTGCTGTCTCGCATCGTATCCTTTGTTGCCCTTTTGTCTACGGACTTTGCCTAAAACAAGATCCGGCGCACCACCGGTGTTTAGAACAATCTGGCGCAAGGGCTCCTGGCATGCAGTCTGCACTATTTTTACGCCGCTTCCAAAGTCAGACGCACTAGATGCGACTATAGAGTCAAGCTTTAAAGCTGCTCGTAGCAGAGCTACACCGCCGCCGGGAAGGATGCCATCAGCGATTGCTGCTTGTGTTGCGCACAGAGCATCATCAACTCTATCTTTGCGCTCTTTCAGCTCAATTTCAGTTGCACCACCGACTTTAATGACTGCAATACCGTCTGCTAATCTAGAAATGCTGCGCTGAATAACTTCGGGCTCTTTGGAAGAAGAAATGCTGCTGCGTAATAATTCAATTCTATCAGCAATGTCTTTCCGGCGCTTGTCGTCTGCAATGATAATCGTCGAATGTTTTGTAACTACTGCTTTCTTGCATGAGCCTAAGCCGGTTTTGTCAGGGAGTCCCATAGCAAAATCTGCCGGAGTATACACTTTTGCTCCAAACATAACTGACAGGTCTTGCATTGCAACTACGCGAGACTCACCAAATTCAGGTGATTTAATTGCGCAAACCTGCAGAGATCCGTTGAGCTTATTGACAACAAGTCCCTGCGCGGCTTCGCCCTCAATATCATCTGCAATAATGAGCAAAGGACGCTTTGATTCAAAAGAAAATTCTAGAACTGGAAGAATTTCTTTGAGTGAAGAAAGTCGCTTGTTCGCAAGTAATACTAGAGGATTAATCTGCTCGACGGACATTTTGTCTTGATTGGTCACAAAATACGGCGACACATACCCTCTGTCTATGTGCGTGCCTTCTGTCAATTCCAGCGTCGTCTCAAAGCCTTTCGCGTCCTCGACAGTGACAGTCCCCGACGGGCCTACAGCTCTGACTGCCTTGCAGAGCAAATTTCCAATATTAGAATCACCATTCGCTGAAATGGTGCCTACATGCACAACATCCTCATCGCTAGAAACATCAAGAGACATTGAACGCAGTTCTTCTTCTACACGACGCGCTGCAAAATCAATGCCTCGACATATTTCTGTCGCACTCATTCCGGCTGCAATCATCTTGAGACCTTCGGTGTACATCGAGTGAGCCAAGACTGTCGCCGTAGTAGTACCGTCACCTGCAGTATCAGCTGTTCTTTGCGCAGCTTCTTTGACAATCTGTGCGCCTAAATTCTCGTACTTGTCACGAAGCTGAACTGCTTGTGCTACGGTCACTCCATCTTTAGTGAGATGGGGTGGAGCTCCTTGCCGCTCAATTAGGACATTTTGACCGCTAGGGCCCATTGTGACTCTAACGGCTGCTGCAAGCTTATTAACGCCAGAGTACAATCTAGCTCGAGCATCATCTCCAAAAATTATATCTTTTTTCACATTAACCCCTTAGGAGAGCGCGTTTAGACTCCAACAAGATTCCTGATGTGTCAAGGCGACGGCGAGTCTTGCTCAAAATATTCTCTGCAATAACTTCGCCACCTACAAGCACTGCTAGTTCATCAGCTTGCAGTAAACCTTGCTCTCTCAAAGTTCGAACATCTTTCTCGCTTAAAGACTTCTCCACTTGCATACCTCCAACGCATTATAGAAAATCATAAACACCAATTCGTAAATGTACACAAATTACACGAGATTGTCGAACGTTTTCGTATACTTTTTCCATGAGATGTCGTTGGTGATCGACTGAAATCCCAGCTCATTGAAGACACCGCGCAATTCATTCGCCAAGAACTCAGAAAAATTATCAGTAATTTCAGACATCTTCTCACCTAAGTCGTGGAACTTAATAAGGAAGTAGTTTTTGTCAAACTTTGCACGATTGTCAGACTCATTGAGAAATGCACTCAAATTATCCTTGCTGGACACCAGCGTCTTAGCACGCTTATCTCCAATCCCTCTAAACCCCTCAATGTTGTCACTGCTGTCGCCCTTGAGGGCCTTATATGACACATAGTCATAGTCAACGGGCTCAACAAACGCCTTCTTCACTGGATTAAAGATCTTGACATTCTTACAAGTATTGAAGAGCTGAAAGAAGTCTGTATCTGTAGATACTACGACGCACTCGTCGTCTGCGTGAGTGTGCTGTGCAATTGCTGCCAAGACATCATCACACTCATAATCAGAGTGACGAACGACATGAATTGGCATGTAATTGCTAATTAGCTCTATGATCTTTTTGCGCTGTCGCTGGAATCCATCCCTGTCGTGATAGACACGCTGCGCCTTGTACTCCTCATGCATTGCAATCCTGTCTTTGGGCATGCCCTCTAAGACAAAATAGACGCGATCAGGTTTGTGTGTGTCTACAATGTGACGTAGACTTCGAAAGAAGGTGTAAGTGATGCTGTTGTTGTCAGCAGCACTGTCTCCAAAAGTTGCGTGCCCAGACCTTGCGCGGTACAGCATGTTGTAGCCGTCAAGAAGCAAAACCTTCATTATTCTCCTAGTGCGACCAGCGTGTCGTTAAATTAACTCTAACACAAGCAAGTTGTTTTTACACAGGCAACCTATACTTTATGCTGACTGCCTGAGATCTTCAGGCGTCTCGGTGGCGCTATTCGTCTCAAATACACCAAACCTTTTTGATGCATCCTCATGAGCCTGCTGCAACAAATCATTGACCGCCCTTGTGGCGCTATCCATCATGTGATCTCGCACAGATTGTAGAGACTCGAAATGAAGACTGCCAATTTCCGACAGATCAAATAGACGCTTCGCTCCTGTGTCGATTATGACGCGATATTCTACGCTCTCTCCGTCAATAGTCCGTCTAATTAGCTGTTCAGCAATCTGGACTGGAATCACTTTTCTTTGTGCAACAACAAAAATAACCTGTCCCACTTGATACATTAGTCATCTCCTACTTAGCGATTTTTGAAGAAAATATTAATTCGTTCCTTTGCGGCGAGCGTCTTCTAGACGCTCAAGTCCGAGTGCCAGGCGAATTTCATCATATTTTTCAGGTGCCAGCGAAGCCTGCAGCAATTTCATATTTGCGTACTGGTGCAGATCAATCTGGACAATGGGCAATTCTTCACCGTCATCACCCGGCTCAGTCTCTCCTGTCTTTTGAGACTCAAAAATAAAAAGCAATGGAGGCATCACATGCCCCTCAGGGACGTCTATAAAAGGTATTGATGATGTGATGCCATCTGATGCATCTTCGTAATAAATTTCAGGTATCCACTGTTTTTTCTGCATAAGCCCTCTCGTAATTTCTCATATAGAGAAATTCTACAGGGAAAAGTAGAAATATTTAATATTTTAATCGTCTAGAAGTCAAGAGACC
>Ga0255098_1000219_pt1 | contig 17382 bp, 14 predicted proteins | sample Colum_Atlam_RepC_2_FD_188440 | JGI IMG/M metagenome (GOLD analysis project Ga0255098, IMG submission 188440) | Freshwater microbial communities from Columbia River, Oregon, United States - Colum_Atlam_RepC_8d | ecosystem: Environmental > Aquatic > Freshwater > River | place: USA: Oregon... | reverse complement strand
GTAATTGCATACCAACCAAAAATAGTTAATCCGGTAACAATCATAGGTAAAAGTATAAAGAAAATAATAATTCCAAAAACTAAATCATCTTGTTTTCCAGAAGTTAATTTACCTCCAAAAATTCCAATCGAAAAATAGGCTATTGCAATTGCAAGTGCTATCCATACGATTCCTAAATATTTTTTTATTGTGTTCATGATTATTATTTTTTAGTCGTGAAGCGTGTTAATTTTTCTGTCAATATATATCATTCCAATTACAAAGCAAATTGCAGCAATTCCAATTGGATACCAAAGTCCTTCTAAATAAAACTCTACATCACCTGCTTCTTTAGAAGTGGTAACAAAATAAGTTGAAATAGCAGGCAGTAATCCACCAAAGATACCATTTCCTACGTGATATGGTAACGACATTGAGGTATATCTAATTTTAACAGGGAACATTTCTACTAAGAAAGCAGCAATTGGACCATAAACCATAGTTACAAAAATCACCTGAATGAAAACCATTAATACTAAGAACCAACGGTCGCTACTATTAATCATTTTAGTAACTTTTGTTTCTATTTTGTCTTTTCCTTTATCATCTACCATAACTTTTCCGCTTTCAAAATGGATCGTTTTGATTTCTTCTACAGTTGTACCATCGGTATATGCTTTTGTAGTAGTATAGATAGAATCCATTTTAGTAGCATCAATTTCTTTTAGAGAAGGAACTACCTTAGTTTGATTAACTATTTCTGTTTTTAAAGTTAAATCTGTTGAAGTATACATGGCTCTATAAATTGGGCGATAGGCTAAAATGGCAATCAACAAACCACTCATCATAATTACTTTTCTTCCAACTTTATCACTCAACCAACCAAAGAATACGAAGAATGGAGTTCCTAATAACAAGGCAATACCCAATAAAGTGTCAACTTGAGAAGAATCAATGCTCTGAACTGTTTTTAAGAAATTCATGGCGTAAAACTGACCTGTATACCAAACAACTCCTTGTCCCATAGTTGCACCAAATAATGCTAAAAGAACAAATTTCAAATTGAATTTATTTCCAAAACTTTCTTTTAAAGGATTGGTAGATGTTTTTCCTTCCGATTTTGCTTTTGCAAAAACTGGTGATTCATGCATGTTTTTACGAATCAAGAACGAGATATAAACCATTACGATTGAAACCCAAAATGGAACTCTCCATCCCCACTCATCAAAAGCTTCTTTCGACATTACTCCTTTAGTAATTAAAATTACCATTAAAGAGATAAATAAACCTACAGTTGCAGTAGTTTGAATCCAAGAGGTCCAATATCCTTTTTCGTTTTTTGGAGCATGCTCAGCTACATAAGTTGCCGCTCCTCCATATTCACCTCCAAGAGCTAAACCTTGAAGCAAACGAAGAATCAATACTAAAACTGGAGCAGCGTACCCAATAGTTTCAAAACTTGGAATACATCCAATTATAAAAGTAGCTCCCCCCATTAACATTAAAGTTACCATGAACGTATACTTTCTTCCAATTAAATCGCCTAATCTTCCAAAGAAAAGGGCTCCAAACGGACGAACTACAAAACCTGCAGCAAATGTTGCTAACGTTGACAAGAAAGCAGCTGTTGGATTGTCAGAGGGGAAAAATTTAGTAGATAAAACTACAGCTAAACTACCGAAGATGTAGAAATCGTACCACTCAATCATTGTTCCCATAGAGGAAGCTGAAATAACTTTCCAGATTCCTTTTGATGATTTATTTTCGCTCATAATTTAAATATATTTAATTTGTTATTATTTTATTAAAAAGAATAGACAGCTGAAACCATTGCTCTAAAGTTACCAACATCGGTAGTATTTCCTCCAACTGATGCATCTGAATTTAAATCACCCCATGTAGCTGATGTGTATTCTAATTCAGGCGTTATTCTGAATTTATTTTGTTTAAAATCAACTCTAGCTGAAGCACGCCATACATTGTCAACGCCTCTAGTTCCAGAAGTTCCTCTCATGTATAATGCAGTGGCTCCATCTTTACCAGTTCCATCATTTTTAGTATATCCAAAAAAGAATCCTGGTGCTGTTTTAGTACTATTACTTGCAATATCAATCCAAAATGAGCTGGTTTTTGTAGCTTCATATTTTTCAACTTGACCTGGTGTAGTATACCCTGCAAAACCTCCTAACATTACTAAATTATACATGTTTTCTCCAGAAATTCCATAAGCTTTAATATGAAATTTATCGGTATTGTATTTCAAATAACCAACAAACGATAAGCTATTAACTTTTTCATCTGATACCAAACCATTTGAAACAATCAAAGGTTGCAACGATTTGTATTCGGCTCCTAAACCAGCAATCCAATTTTTATTTTTGAATTGAAATTGACCGTGAAATGTTGGAATTGATGAGTTAATAGAAGCGGAGTTTTGTGTGCCTCCTGTTGCGGTTGCGGTTGTAAATTCTCTTTCTTTATATGCTGTTAATGCAAAAGAAATAGTAGAAGTTAAACTGTGCTTAACTCTAATTTGTGAAGCCCAACCAAATGGATTAAATAAAATCCCTGTGCTAAAGTTAGCTACTCCTGGAAAAACCTCTGGTATAAATGTTGGGTACCAAGTTTGACCCATTGTTAACGATGTTTTAGACCATTCTAAACTAGCAAAAGCATGTCTTAATCTTAATTGTCCCACAGTTCCTTCTGTGTTCCCAAAAAAATCACCTTCTAGTGTTCCCGAAGTTTTTGCTCCCCATACATTAGGCCCTTTTGCCTTAACACCTAATCTTGAAACTACAGATAAAAAATTGGATGCACCTGCATCATTAATATCTTTGCCATTAGCATCTAAAACTTCATCTAAAGGATATAAATTCAAATTATATTCTCTTACTTGGGCAGATTTTCTGGTATCCCAAATATAATCAGTCCTAACGAAACCATAAAGATTTACGTCCCACTCCTTTTCTGCAGGCGCAGTTGCTGGAGTTGTTTGAGAATATCCCGTAAAGGATAAAGCTACAAACGATGCAATTAATACTTTTTTCATAATTTAAGTTTTGGTTAGTGTTGCATTTCTGCTTGACCAAATTCTAAAATTATGTTAATGAAAAAAATTACAATATATAATTTTGTAAAGCAATATAGTTAATCCTTAAAACGCTCCCATTTAATAAGCATAAACTTGTCCCCTAGCTCTGTAATAATCATACCCGCTCCCGATAATCTATCTTTGTTTTGAAGGTATTCAACCAACTCATTATGCTTAAAAATCTTATAAGTAGGATGATAATTTGGATGCGGTGGCTTTTTTATTTTAAACTCCTTTACCCAATTACTAATAGATACGTGTGAAACCCCAATAATACGCTCTATTTCTCTAAAACTCAAACCTTCTAAATACAACTGCAAGGCTTTGGTTACATAGTAATCATCGATCTTTTTACCTAATTTATTGACAGTGAAGTAATAATTACAAGATTTACACAAATACCTTTGTCTGTCTTTGATTACACCACTTTTAACAATTGAATCACTTTGGCATTTGGGACACGCTAAAATTTCCATATATATAATTTTTGCATAAATATACTAATTTTGCAAAATATACAAAAATATTGTTCGTAATTTTTCAATTATTATTTTTTACATATCGTAATTATTTATAATAAAAATTACACATAATGCAATAATTATCAAATAGTAGGCTTTTCTGTTTTTTTGAATGTTAATAAAAATATACAATTTTATCAAAAAAGTATAGTTTAGACTTTAAAATTATTTACTTAATTTGTGCAAACAACACACAACTATGCAATTCGATATTCAACATACCGAATCTTCCGCTTTATACAAGCTTTTAACAGGCACTGTAATCCCAAGACCTATTGGCTGGATTTCTACTATTGATGCTAATGGAATTAACAACCTTGCCCCTTTTTCTTTTTTTAATGTAGTGAGCGAAGATCCACCTCATGTTATGTTTTCAACCGTAAGAACAGGCAATAAAAACAAAGACACCTTAAATAATATATTATACAACAATCAATTCGTTGTTAATTTGGTCACAGAAGATGTAGTTGAACAAATGAATAATTCGTCTCAGTCTGTGCCTTCTGATGTGGATGAATTCGAATTGGCAAATGTAACACCAATAGATTCAGTATATATTCAACCGAAACGTGTTAAAGAAAGTTTGGTTCATTTTGAATGTGAAATGGTGCATCACTATTTCATTGAAAATCATCAAAATGGAGGTGCTTGTATCATCATTGGAAAAATAATCACAATGCATATTGACGATTCTATTCTAATGGAAAACCACAGAATCAACTTGGAAACATACAAACCTGTGGCGCGTTTAGCAGGTTCAAATTATAGTAAACTCGGAGAAATCTTCTCAATTAAAAGATAATAAATTAAAAATCTGCGGAAATCAGCGTTTTGCAATAGCAAATCCGTTTTATCCGCGTGCTAATCAATATGAAAATAACAATTATAGGTGGTGGTCCAGGCGGACTTTACTTTTCGATATTAACCAAAAAAGCAATGCCAAATTGCCAAATCGATATTTACGAACGCAACAAACCAGATGATAGTTTTGGTTTTGGTGTCGTTTTTTCTGATGAAACATTAGGGGAATTCCTAAAACGCGATATGCAATCCTATGAATTAATTCGTAGTAAATTTGCTTATTGGGACGATATTATTGTCGCTCGTGATGGCGAATCGGTAAATATTGCAGGAAATGGCTTTTGTGGATGTTCTCGAAAAACATTGTTACAATTATTACAACAACGTTGTATTGAAGAAGGTGTGAATTTACATTTCGAACAAAATGTAGATGATTTATCGCAATTTGCCGATTCAGACATCATTTTAGCTTCAGACGGAATTGCAAGTGCCATTAGAACACAATACCAAAAAGAATTCGGAAACAAAATCGAATTAAAGAAAAACCGCTTCGTTTGGTTAGGTTCCACAAAACCACTAGATGCATTTACCTATTTCTTCAGAAGTACGCCTCATGGAACTATTGTAGCACATAGCTATCAATATGAAGAAGGCATGAGTACGTGGATTTTTGAATGTTCTGATGAAACCTGGCAAAAACATGGTTTTGAAGTGACCAATGAAGAAGATACGATGACTAAAATTGCTGAAATCTTCAAAGAAGAATTAAATGGACATCCGCTGATTTCTAACAAATCGCATTGGCGTCAGTTTCCACATGTAACGAATGAGAAATGGTATCACAACAACATTGTTTTACTTGGCGATGCAAAAGCTACAGCCCATTATTCTATTGGTTCAGGAACTAAATTAGCCATGGATTGTGCTATTGGTTTATCCGATGCTTTGATTGCTAATCCAAACAACGTACAAGCCGCTTTTGAACAATACGACAAGTCAAGAAGAAATACGGTAGAAATGATTCAATATGCTGCAATCGTTTCTTTAGATTGGTTCGAAAATATCGATCGTCACATGCAACATTCCTTCCAACAATTTGCGTTTGGATGCATGACACGATCGAAGAAAGTGACATATGAGAATTTGCGTTTGAGAGATAGTTCTTTTACAGATAAAGTTTTAGAAGAATTCAATGACAATTGCAATGTCAATATCAAAAATCAATCAGCAGCTTTTTCAAAATTCAAATTAAGAAAACTAGAACTCCCAAACCGCATCGTTATGGCGCCAATGGGACAATATTCCGCTACAGACGGATTGGTTTCTGATTGGCATTTAGTACATTACGGAAGTCGCGCTACGGGTGGCGTGGGATTAATCATTACCGAAATGACAGCCATTTCCGAAACCGGAAGAATCACAGAAGGTTGTGCCGGAATTTACAATGCAGAACAATTAAATCAATGGAAAAAGATTACTGATTTCATTCATGATAATTCTTCTACTAAGATAGGAATTCAATTAGGACATTCTGGACGAAAAGGAGCTACGAAAAAACCTTGGGAAGGCAACGGACCAATGGAAACACCTTGGAACTTAATTTCTGCTTCTCCTATTCCATTCAATGAAAATTTCTCCACTCCAAAAGAAATGACTTTGGAAGATATGGAGCAAATCAAAGCACAATTCGTACAAGCAGCTAAAAATGCAGACGAAGCTAGATTTGATATGATTGAATTACAAGCACATCACGGCTTTTTATTGGCTTCTTTCTTATCACCATTAACTAATGTTCGTTTGGATGAATTTGGCGGAAGCATTGAAAACCGTTTGAAATATCCATTGGAAGTTTTTAAAGCCATTCGTGAAGTATTTCCAATTGAAAAACCTATTTCAGTACGAATTTCAGCAACAGATTGGGCAGAAAACGGAATTTCAGAACAAGAAGTTATCACTATCGCAACAGCTTTCAAAGCTGCTGGAGCTGACATCATTAATGTTTCTACAGGAAATACTGTCGCAGGTCAAAAACCTTTAACAGGAAGAATGTGGCAAACTCCTTTTTCAGATGCTGTTCGAAATACCGTTCATATTCCAACCATTACCGCTGGATATATTCAAGACATCGACCAAATTAACACCATAATTCTTAACGGAAGAGCCGATTTAGTCGCTTTAGGACGTCCTTTATTGTTAGATGCTAATTTCGTTAGAAACGCACAAGCATACGAACAATTTCAAACAAGCGACATTCCAAATCCATATAAAATGGGCGTTTCGCATTTGTATCCGCTAAAAGCTTCGGAAAGAAAACAAGCGGAAGGCATGAAAAAAGCGTTTAAACCGAAAAGTAATAAGAAATAAATAATTACGAATTAGAAATTACGAATTATGAAAAATGATAACGTTGTTCAAATAAAAAGTTACGCTTTTGCTGTTCGAATAATAAAAGTTTTTAAATATTTATCTGAACAAAAAAAAGAATTTGTTTTAAGTAAACAACTATTAAGATGTGGAACTTCAATTGGAGCTAATATTGAAGAAGCAATTGGAGGACAATCAGGAAAAGATTTTTTTGCCAAATTAACCATATCATATAAAGAAGCAAGAGAAACACATTATTGGATTAGATTATTAAAAGATACTGATTATTTATCTGTTGAGGAAGCTGATAGTTTGCTTAAAGATGTTGATGAGTTACTTAGAATAATTGGTTCTATTCAAAAAACGTTACGTAATTCGTAATTTAAAATTCGTAATTAATGAAGGATAATTTCGCTCACAATAGTTTACCAGCTCTGGAATTACAACCAGAATACACCTTTTTGAATTTACCGCAATTTCAACAACCTGAAATGCTTAATTGCGTAGATAGATTGTTGGATAGTTACATTCGTGAAGGTCGTGGCAACAATATTTGCATTCGTACTTTTGAGGAAACTTGGACGTACCAAGATTTATTTGAAAAAGCAAATCAAATTGCACATGTTTTAGTGGATGATTTAGGATTACAATCAGGCAATCGAGTTTTAATTCGTTCGGCTAACAATCCAATGATGGTCGCGTGTTGGTTCGCTATTTTAAAAGCAGGCGGAATTGTTGTGGCTACCATGCCATTACTTCGTTCCAAAGAATTAACTACAATTATTGATTGTGCCGAAATCTCACATGTCTTATGTGATAAGGAATTGGAAGAAGAAATCCATTTGATAAAATCTGATTTCTTAAAACAAACTTGTTTTTACGGAAATTCGCAATTGGAAGAATTAATGGTTGCTAAACCCACTACTTTCGATAATTATCATTCCAAATCAGATTCGGTAGCTTTAATTGGTTTTACTTCTGGAACTACAGGTTTACCTAAAATGACAGCACATTATCACAAAGATATTTTGAATATTTGCGAAGCGTTTCCAAACTATTCGCTCCAACCTACTCCAAACGATATTTTTACGGGAAGTCCGCCATTAGGATTTACCTTTGGTTTGGGCGGATTGGTGTTGTTTCCAATGTATTTCGGAGCTTCAACATTTCTAATTGAAAAACCTAGTCCAGACTTATTATTGAAAGCTATTCAAGATTTTAAAATAACGATTTGCTTTACCGCCCCAACGGCTTGGCGAATTATTACTACTAAAGTTAAAGAGTACGATATTTCAAGTATGAGAAAATGCGTGTCAGCTGGTGAAACGTTACCATTCAAAGTTTGGCAAGATTGGTATGATGCTACAGGCTTAAAAATCATTGACGGCATCGGAGCTACCGAAATGTTGCATATTTTTATTTCGTCCAATGAAGAAAATATGAAACCAGGCGCAACTGGTAAAGCGATAACAGGATACGAAGCTAAAATCATAGACCAACAAGGCAACGAAGTACCAAGAAACGAAGCTGGAAGATTAGCGGTTCGCGGAATTACAGGGTGTAAATACCTAAACCGAGAAGAAAAACAACGCGATTATGTTGAGAATGGTTGGAACATCACAGGTGATATTTTCCGTCAAGATGAAGAAGGTTATTTCCATTTTGTAGCGCGTGGCGATGATATGATTATTTCTTCGGGCTATAATATTGCGGCAATTGAAGTAGAATCCGTACTTTTAACCCACGAAGATATTTTGGAATGTGCTGTGGTAGGTTTACCTGATGAAGAACGAGGAATGTTAGTTTGCGCTCATATTGTGTTACATGACACAACTAAAGCAACAGATGTAATGAAGAATCGTATTCAACACTGGTTCAAAGAAGTAGCGGCACCTTATAAATATCCAAGAGTAATTAATTTCGTAGAATGTTTGCCGAAAACAGAGACAGGGAAAATACAGAGGTTTAAATTAAAATAAGTATAAAGATTTGAGTATTAAGTATCAAGAAATATATAATGAGTCAATTTACAAAACAAGAAAAAGTACGTTTCCAACATGTTGATTATGCAGGAATTGTCTTCTATCCCCGATTTTTAGAAATGCTAAATTGTTTAGTAGAAGATTGGTTTGAAGAAGCCTTAGACCGTCCTTTTTCAAAAATGCACGAAACCAATGGTATTCCAACGGTTGATTTAAAAATTCAATTCAAAAATGCCGCAAGATTGGGAGAAATCTTAACCAAAAAATTGTGGGTAAAAGAATTAAAAAACTCGTCGATACTCTGCGGGTTTCAGTTTGTAAATGAATCAGAAAATACCGTTTTAGAAGGCGAAGTTACTTTAGTAAACGTAGCTTTCAAACCAGAAAGAAACGGCATCAAAGCAGAACCTTTCACTGAAGAAATGAAGAATAAAATTATGAATTACCAATTATGAATTACGATTTAATCTCGTTTCAATTCATAATTCGTAATTTTAAATTCGTAATTATATAACTATGGAATTCAAAAAATTCAAAGCCGCAACCGTACAAACCTCACCTGTTTTTCTAAATGTTGAAAAAACAGTCGACAAAGCCATTTCTTTTATTAAAGAAGCTAGTAATAACGGAGCAAAATTAATCGCTTTCCCAGAGGTTTTTATCGCCGGATATCCGTATTGGAATTGGATTATGACGCCAGTTCAAGGGAGTAAATGGTACGAAGAATTGTATAAAAATTCGGTTGACGTAGCAGGTCCAGAAATTAAAAAATTGTGCTTAGCCGCTAAAGACAACGATATCCAAATTGTGATGGGAATCAACGAACGTGGCAAAAGCTATGGCGAAATATACAATACCAATTTAATCATCGACAACAAAGGGGTTATCGTTGGAAAACACAGAAAGTTAGTCCCAACATGGGCTGAAAAACTAACTTGGTCTTCGGGTGATGGTTCTTCTCTAAAAGTGTATGATACTGAAATTGGACCTATTGGAACATTAGCTTGTGGCGAAAACACAAATACGTTAGCACGTTTTACGCTACTTTCTCAAGGCGAATTGATTCATATTGCGAATTATATCTCCCTTCCCGTAGCACCACCCGATTACGATATGGCAGAAGCTATTAAAATTCGTGCCGCTGCACATTCGTTTGAAGGGAAATTATTTACAATTGTTTCATGTTCAACCGTTTCGCAAGAAATTAAAGACGCGTTACGTGCCGATGTTCCGAATGTAGATGAATTATTGGATAGAAAAAGTTCTGCTTTCTCTGGATTTATAGGTCCAAATGGAGCGGTAATTGGGCAACCATTAATTGACGAAGAAGGAATGGTGTATGCCGAAATTGATTTAGCAAAATGCATCCAACCGAAACAAATGCACGATATTTTAGGACATTATAATCGATTTGATATTTTTGATTTACGAGTAAATACCGCTCCAACTCGAAAAATTACGTTTATCGATAATCACGAGGAGTTTAATAAGAGATAACAAAACCTGACAGGTTTAAAAAATAAGAATATGGAAGAAAACAACTATTCAGACGACCAATACGGAAGAGCAAGAGTACATGACTCTGACGAACTAAAAGCCTATTACAAAGATTTAGAAACCATAGGAGCTGGCGCTTTATGGACAGTTGCTAATGACATCGAGCCTTGGGAACCACGTTCTTCTTCGGTTCCAATGTTATGGAAATATGATGATTTACGCGATTTAGTTTTAAAATCATCCGAATTAGTAACGCCTGAACAAGCCGGAAGACGCGTCGTATATTTGGTAAACGACAAACGCAAAGATGTTTCTGCAGCTGTGGGTTGGTTATACACCGGAATTCAAGTTACGCGTCCTGGTGAATTTACTTCGGCGCACCGTCATCGTGCTTCTGCCCTACGTTTTATTATGGAAGGCGAAAAAGGATATACGGTTGTAGATGGTAATAAAATCATGTTAGAAGTGAATGATTTTGTCATTACACCAAACTCTACTTGGCACGAACATGGTGTGGAAGAAGGCGGAAAAACCTGTATTTGGCAAGATGGTTTAGATATTCCGTTAGTCAATGCTTTAGAAGCCAATGATTATGCGGTGTATGATGGCAAGCAAGCATTAGTAAAACCATTAAACTACTCACCTATTACTTATGGTTGTGCAGGATTAATTCCAGCAGATAAGACTTGGGACAAACCTTATTCTCCTCTATTCAAATATTCTTGGAAAAACGTATATCCAGCCTTATTAGAAGCACAAAAAGTGAATAAAATCAATTCATTTGATGGCATTTTTATGCAATATTCCAATCCGTTAACAGGTGGACACGTAATGCAAACCATGGGTGCAGCCATGCAATTATTACCAGCAGGTTTCAAAGGAAAAGCACACAAACATACAGGTTCTTTTGTTTACCAATGCGCAAAAGGAAAAGGCTACACCATCATCAACGGTAAACGTTTTGATTGGAAAGAAAGAGATATTTTCTGCGTTCCGAGTTGGGCTTGGCACGAACACCATAATTTATCCGAAACCGAAGATGCTTGTCTTTTTAATTTCAACGATTTACCCGTAATTGAAGGTTTAGGATTATATCAAGGAAGAGAATTAGAAGAAAACAACGGACATCAATCTATTCTGTAATTAAAGTTAAATTTTTTATGAGAAGTTTGATAATCTATCTGATATTTTTACTGCCCTTATTTTCATTTTCACAAAATATAAATTTCAATCAAGGCTCTGTTAATTCTAAAGAGTATTTTGAAGAAATTAAATATGAAATGATTTTTGGAAAAATAATTATTCCAGTTACCATAAATCAAAAAACTTATAAATTTATCTTAGATACAGGCGCTCCAAATATATTTTCTAATACTGTTTTAAAAGAAAATAATTTAATAATTGGTGACTCTATTAATATAAGTGACGCAAATAATTTAAATGAAACTATGAAATCTGTCATGGTTTCGCAATTAAAAATAGGAAACTTAACTTTTGAAAATCAAGCGGGACTAGTTTATGATTTTGAAAAGCACAATCTTTTGAAGTGTTATGGTATTGATGGAATTATTGGTAGTAATTTATTTCGAAAATCCATATTTAAAATCAACAGTCAAAACCAAACCATTACAATTACAAACCAAATAAAACGATTGAAAATTGAAAAAAAACCTATGAAAATGGTTTTAACTAACAACCAACTTTCACCATACGTTGAACTTAAATTTATTGGAAAAGATAGAAAAAAAGCTTCAGATATGGTTCTTGTTGATACCGGTATGGATGGACTATATGACATGTCAAAAAGAGCCTTCTCTATCTTTGAGAAATACGATATATTTAGTGTTCTTGCTACTTCAATCGGGATTGGTGATATAGGAATTTTTGGATCGGGTGTTGCTAGTGAACAAAAATTGATTCAAGTAGAAATTACTTTGCTCAATCAATATGAACTTAAAAATATGGTTACATCAACTACTAGTGATAATAATTCGAGAATAGGATTAGATTTTTTGAAACATGGCAACTTAACTTTTGATTTTATAAATAAAAAATTTTACTTTGAACCTATAAATAATGTTGAACTAGAAACAGTGCCAAAATTTCAAACTTCTTTGCAAAATGACAAAGTTGTAATTGGATTAATTTGGGATGAAAATCTTAAACTAATAATGAATTCGGGTGATGAAGTAATTAGTATCGACCAAGAAAACATTTCTGAAATGTCGTTGTGTGATTATTTAGCTTATAAAAAGAATTGGAAAAATAAATCAAATTACTCGTTAACAATAAAAAATAAAGAAAACAAAATAACTACTATAGCAATAGAAAATTAATATTAAATGAAACTACTTACCTACAAAACACAAGACACAGATGCACGTTTAGGCTTTATTCACAACAACCAAGTAATCGATATGGAGGATTTTGGAGAAATATCTAATTTCCCATTACCAAACGATATGTTGGAATTAATTGATATGGGATTTGAAATCATTGCAGAAATTACAGAAATGGTTGCAGAAACGCCTGAGAATTTATTCGAAGAAATAGCATACGAAATGAACGAAGTTACCATTTTAGCACCCATCGAAAAACCAAGAAAAAACATCATTGGAATAGGGTTAAATTACACAGAACATGTGGCAGAAAGTGCTCGTACTTTAGACACAACTGGAAAGTTACCAACCAAACCAATCATCTTTTCAAAACCTCCAACAACGGTGACTGCTACAAATACTGAAATCATCAAAAATACGAAGCTAACTTCGCAATTGGATTGGGAATGTGAATTAGCAGTAATCATCTCAAAGAAAGGGAAATACGTACCAAAATCTGAAGCATTAGATTATGTATTTGGATATACGGTAATTAACGATATCTCAGCACGTGATTGTCGTAGAGAAGGACAATGGATTGTATCGAAAGGACAAGATACATTCGCTCCAATGGGACCATATTTAGTAACTAAAGACGAAATCGAAAACCCTCACAACTTGAATTTATCGCTAAAAGTAAACGGAGTTGAAAAACAAAATTCGAACACTAAATTAATGTTATTCAACATCAACGATTTGATTGAAGATTTGAGTACCGTTTTCACTTTAGAAGCAGGAGACATCATCGCAACGGGAACACCAGCAGGTGTTGGAGCAGGTCGTGACCCACAAGAATGGATGCACGATGGAGATGTTGTAGAAGCAACCGTTGAAGGAATTGGTACAATAATTAACACAATTAAAGAAATATAATTATAAGGAACACCGATTAGAGAAATCTAATAAATTTTTAAAATTATTTAAATTTTTTCAATCTGTGTTCCAAAAATATAATCTGCGGTTATTCGCGTTTGCGTAAGCAATCCGTTTCATCTGCGTTCCAAAAAAATATAAAAATGAAATTTAGAATAGGCCAAATAGTTCCATCCTCAAACGTAACGATGGAAACCGAAATACCAGCAATCTTCCGCTCGCGTGAAACCATTTTACCAGAACGTTTTACGTTTCACAGCAGCAGAATGCGCATGAAAAAAGTAACTAAAGAAGAATTGGAAGCAATGGATGCCATGAGTTTAAAATGCGCGCAAGAGTTATCTGATGCCCATGTTGACGTAATGGGTTATGCATGTTTAGTAGCTATTATGAGCATGGGACGCGGTTATCATTGCGTTTCGGAAGTGAATTTACATCAAGAAACGGTAGCGAATGACTTCCCTACTCCAATTGTAACTTCGGCAGGTGCTTTGATTAATGGATTGAAAGTTTTAGGTGCAAAACAAATTTCAATTATCACACCCTATATGCGACCATTAACAGATATGGTAGTGGATTATATCGAAAATCAAGGTATTAAGGTAAAACAAAGTATTGCTTTAGAAATTCCAGACAATTTAGAAGTGGCAGCACAAAACCCAATGAATTTATTAGAAATCTACAAACAATTGGATTTAACCGATGTGGATGTTTTAGTGGCTTCAGCTTGTGTACAAATGCCATCGTTAGAAGCAATTGATTTAATTCAAGCAGAATGTGGTATTTCTGTAACTTCAGCAGCCGTTTGTACGACCTATGAAATGATGAAGAAATTAGGAATCGAAGCAAAATCAGCTATTGGTGGTGAATTGTTGAGTGGGAAATATTAATGAATTATTTTCAATATAAATTACTTTTTATTCTATTTTTAGTAGTTGGAATAGTGTCTTTAAATTTTTTTGTATGTGTTTTATAGAAATAAATCAATGTAATTTATAAATTTCAAACTTTAAAAAAATATAATTTATTTTTAATTCGCTGAAAATCCATAAATTGCAAAAAAAAATTCTAAAAAACTAACTTAATGAAAAAAACACTACTCTTAATTATTTCATTATTTTTTACTTTTCACATTGCTTCTGCTCAATGTGATAGTCCCACTTTTCCTGGGGTAAATAATATTTCTCAAAACGCTGCAAATATTTTCTGGGAAGATGTGACTTCAACTGCAGAATGGAGAATTGAATTATCATATAATGGAGTTATAGCATCTCAATTTGATGTAAGTTCAAATCCATATAATTTGACAGATTTACCTTGTGGCTCAAACGTAACGGTTACAATAACTTCTATTTGTTCTCAAAATGTAATGAGTACTCCTATTACTATAACCTTTATGACAGCTCCTTGTAATCAACCAGGTCAACCGCAAAGTTTTTCAGCTTGTGTAGACGGACCTAATCAAGCGTGCTTTGACTTAACACTTAACGACATAAACTTGATGGGAACGCTTAATCCTGCTGAGCATGTCGTTACATATCATGCTTCTAATGATGATGCAAATAATAATATAAATCCACTTTCTTCCCCATATTGTGTTGGTTTAGGAGTAAATCATGCCGTGTATTGTAGGGTAACAAATACTACAAATATGAGCTCTTATATTTCAGTGTTTTTCTTGCATGTAACAGGGTATACTTACAATCAAGCAGCATTAACTCAAATGGAACAATGTGACCAAGACAACAATGGTTCTATTACTTTTAATTTAACATCAACTGCGGCACAATTAAATACTTCAAATGTATTAACATATTATGCTACCCAAAGTGATGCTGAAAATGAACAAAATCCAATTATAAACCCTACGATGTTTACAGCAGTAGTTCAACCTACTACTATTCCTATTTATATCAGAGAAAGTATTGTTAATAGTTGTGATACTATATATTCATTTAATTTGCGAACATATGCAAATTGTAACTTAGCTTCCGTTTGTAGTTTAGCAAATTCACTATGCGGTACATTGGGTATTACATTTCAAAATACAACAAACGTTCCTTCAACCGGCACACAAGGATGTTTAAATACAACACCTAATCCAACTTGGTTTTATTTACCAATTAGCAATACAGGGAATATTAACTTAATGGTTCAACAAAGTGTAGATCCAAATTTTAGCAACTCAAATTTAGATGTTGATTATGTTGTTTATGGACCATTTTCTGATGCTGTAACTCCTTGTAACGGCCAAATAACAGCAAATAATATTGTAAGTTGTAGTTATTCTTCTTCAACAACTGAATATCCTGTTATAAGTAATGCTATTGCGGGTCAATATTATCTAATTATGGTAACTAATTTTAGCAATATTGCAGGCTATATAAGAATTAGCGATTTCGGAAACTCACAAGGAACAATCGATTGTACAGGGATTCGATTAAATGCATTTTTAGATACGAATGCAAATGGAACTCAAGACAATGGTGAAAATAATTTTCCTTTAGGACAGTTTCAATATGAAAAGAACAATAATGGTACAATTCACAATGTAACTTCACTAACGGGAGTTTATAATATATATGAAAACAACTCGTCAAATTCATATGATATTAACTATGTAATTGATCCTGCATATGCAGCTATGTATTCATTAACAACAGGCTCTTATAGTAATGTAAATATAACATCTTCGGGTATAACTATTTATAACTTCCCAATCAATATAATACAATCTTATAATGACTTAGCTGTAACTATAATACCATTTTCTTCACCTCGACCAGGATTTATATATAGTAATAAAATTATATATGCTAACATTGGTAATCAAACAATCCCATCAGGAACAGTAACTTTTAATAATGATAGTAATGTTACTATAACCAATATTTCTCAAAGTGGAACTAACCCAACAACAACTGGTTTTAATTATAATTTTACTAATTTATTACCTTTTGAACATAGAGAAATCACGGTAACTTTTCAAGTACCAACAATTCCAACTGTTAATGCAGAACAATATTTAACAAATACGGCTTCAATTATCCCTTTAACAAATGATATCGTACTTGAAAACAATAACAACTCTTTATCTCAAATGATAATTAATGCATACGATCCTAATGATAAAATGGAATCTCACGGAGAAGAAATTTTACACAGTTCATTTACTTCAGAAGATTATTTGTATTACACCATTCGTTTCGAAAACACGGGAAATGCAAGCGCAATTAATGTAAGAATTAATGATGTATTAGACGCTAGATTAGATGAAAATTCAATTAAAATGGTAAGCGCTAGTCATTCTTATATTTTAGATCGTGTTGCAGATAATTTAACATGGAAATTTAATAACATAATGTTACCCGTATCAATTGCGAATTCAGCTATTGGAAAAGGATATATTATGTTTAAAGTAAAACCAAAACCAGGTTACGCTGTTAACGATATTATTTCAAATACAGCTTCAATTTATTTTGATTTTAATCCAGCAATTATAACAAATACCTATACTACTACTTTTGTAGCAACATTAGGAACTAACACTTTTGAAAATAATCAATTTATAGTTTATCCTAATCCTACAAATGATTTTGTGACAATAACATCAAGCAATCATAATACTATTAAATCTATTATTATTTATGATATGCTGGGTAAAGTAATTATTTCGAAAGATTGTAATGATTCTGTAATTCAAACAATTAATTCTTCAGAATTAAATTCTGGCATCTATTTAATTGATATAGTAAATAAAGACAATGCACGAACAACAAAAAAACTAATTATTAGATAATTTTTTTCTTAAATATTAAATTCAAAAAGCCCTGAAAAATTAATTCAGGGCTTTTTGAATTTAATATGTATTACTATTTTACAGATTACAAACT
>Ga0255098_1000218_pt1 | contig 17417 bp, 20 predicted proteins | sample Colum_Atlam_RepC_2_FD_188440 | JGI IMG/M metagenome (GOLD analysis project Ga0255098, IMG submission 188440) | Freshwater microbial communities from Columbia River, Oregon, United States - Colum_Atlam_RepC_8d | ecosystem: Environmental > Aquatic > Freshwater > River | place: USA: Oregon... | reverse complement strand
ATCTTACTTTGAGGAGATGCGTTCAACCAACCCCTGTGGTGAAATTCCACTACCTAACTATGGAAACTGCTGTCTAGGTAACATTAACCTAGCTAACATGGTTACTGATGGTGAGTTTGACTGGAAGAAGTTTGCTCACACAGTTCGCACTGGCATTCAGTTCCTAGATAATATTCTAGAAGTAAATTACTTCCCCACTCCTGAGTGCAGAGAAGTAGGCCATCGTTCACGCCGTATCGGTCTTGGTGTTCTTGGTTATCATTACATGCTAATCAAACTCGGAATCCGTTATGGTAGTGAGAAGTGTATTGAACTAACTGAGCGTATTGCAATGGCTATGCGGGACATTGCATATATCAAGTCTGCTTACCTTGCTCGTGACAAGGGAGCGTTCCCCGCTTTTGACAGAAAGAAATATTTAGATGAAGGATTTGCAAGAACTTTGCCTGCTCGTATACGACTTCTTATCAAGGAGCATGGAGTTCGTAATGCGGTTATGCTTACTATTCCTCCTACTGGCACTATCTCTATGCTATGGGGTGTGTCAAGCGGTATTGAGCCTATGTTTGCTCCTATTTACATTCGTAGATACCGGGATGCAAATGTTTGGAAAGAAGTTGTTGTCGTGGATCCATTATTGCGGGAATACTACGATTCTGGGAAATCAATCGAAGGATTTGTAGGCGCATACGACATAACTCCTGAACAGCATTTAGCAGTACAGGCTGCTTGGCAAAAGTATATTGATTCTTCAATCAGCAAGACAATTAATTTGCCAAAGCACGCAGAAGCTGCCGAACTTAGCACTGTAGCTTTGGATTATGTCGAGTACCTAAAAGGACTTACCATTTATCGCGCAGGATCAAAAGGTAATGAACCTTTAGAAGCTGTACCCATGACACCAGAAAATATTACTAAGTATGTTGGTGATCGTTCAGTAAATACTGGCATGGCTGATGGTGGTGCTTGCTCCTTAAATGGTGGGGATTGCGGAGCCTGATATGCCTACTTACGAATTTGGGTGTGATAAATGTAAACTAGTATTTGAACAGTTATACATGGACATACCTAAAAAGTTGCCGAAAAGAAAAAAATGCCCTGAGTGTGGGAAACAAGCTGATAGATTATTATCTGCGCCCACATTCAAGGTTTCTGGAAGGGTTGCTAAAATAGGTAAATCCAATGTCACCTCTTTCTATAATGAGGCAATCCAAGATACTAGGGATCGCTTGAAGGTAAACAATACACCTAGCCCGTATAAACGATATGTTCCTGACTATGATGTCTTAACAAAAGACGGAACACTTAGGAAGATGTCGCAGTCAGAAGTACAAAACACACACAATTCAACCCGCAAGGTTGGAGACAACATCAACAACATTAAAGATAAGCTGGCAAAGAAGAAGAAAAATGTATAATTTTGCAGAGTCGATTCAACGAGGTATCCTATATCTGGTCAAGTCTAACAAAGACTTTTATCTAGAAATAGTTAATCTCGTAAAACCGGAATACTTTGAATCTCCTATCCACAATCAAATCTACAAGATTGTTACTGAGTACTATGAAAAGTACAAGACAATCCCTACAGATGATTTGATTGTAGAAGAAGCCAAGAAGTACAAGCGTCAGACTCAAGATCTTTCTGATTATGCAGATGAACTAGAGTTTATCAATAAGTTGGATGTCCAGTCTATTGGTCACCAACAATATTATCTTGATCTCATTGAAAACTTCGCCAAGCGTGAAGCCATGAAGGGTGCGATTGTAGAATCGCTAACTCTGATCAAGGAAGATAAATTTGGTGAGGTAGAGGATCGTGTCCGTCAGGCATTGATGATCTCTCGTTCTGTTGATAATGGGCAGGTTTATTTCGATGATCTAAATGATCGCTGGGATAGAACTTACAATCTACAGAAGAGAGATAACTTCAAGACTATCCTTCGCACCCTTAATAAGAATATGGAGGGCGGGTCAATGCGAAAGGAGCTTTGTATGGTTGTAGCTCCTGCTGGTGTAGGCAAGTCTTTATACCTTGTCAACCAAGGGGTTACATCTTTGATGGAAAATCGCAAGGTTCTCTATGTGTCCCTTGAGATGAGCGAAGATAGGATTGCACAGAGATTCGACTCATCTATGACGCTTCTTCCTCAATCTCGTCTAAAGGACTATACAGGAGAGGTAAAGGAACGCTTGGATATTTTCCGTAAGGAGTTTCCCGATGGTCAGTTAGTGATCAAGGAATTCCCAACTGGTCGTGCTAATGTAAATAACATTCGAGCACTCCTTAACCAACTAAAAAACTATGAAAACTTTACACCTGATGTTCTCATTGTTGATTATCTTGAGCTACTACGCCCTATTGCTGAGGGTATGCCTGAATACCAAGCACAAGAGCGTATCGCGCAAGAGCTTCGTGGACTTGCTGTAGAGCACAATATCCTAGTCTGGACGGCCACACAAACAAACCGTGCTGGTCGCAGGGCAGAGATTATTACAGATGCCGAAATGGCAGACAGCTACGGTAAGGTTCGTCCTTGTGATTTCGTCGTTAGTTTAAACCAGAATGAGGAAGAGTACGAAGATGGCAGAATAAGAGTTTATGTCATTAAGTCTCGTAATGCTCGTAAGGGCTTTATCGTACCTCTAGATGTAGACTATAATACTCTTAGAATGACGGAAGGAACAATGGTGCAAAATGCAATTGAAGCGTAATCATTTAATGCAAGATATTTTTGAAGCATGTATCACTCATGTAGATGCAGGATGGGCTAAATTTGAATTAAAATTTACTCATGACATACCCTGTGCTCCTGATGAATGTGCGGGATATACTGATTTAAACACATATACTATTTATGTGGATGATAGGTTATCTAATGAGTATTTTAGAGAAGTTCTCCTGCATGAGATAACTCATTTGATGATGGAAATATCTGGATATACAAACCCTGACGAAAATAAAGAATTTAATCCAACTAACGAAGAACTAACCACTAATTTAAGTAGAAGCCTCCTATTACTCATAAGGCTAAACCCGGAACTATTTAAAATACTAGTGGACACACAATGAAGTCTGAAATTATAAAGAACATTGCAGACAAGCTCGATATGGAACTCTATATCAGCCTATGCGACAATCTAACTTTGATAGACAAACATCAAGTTGATCATGAACTAGAGCGTCAATCTTCTATTTATGCGTACTATGCTGGAGCCATGGTACTTGTAAAACAGAAGATGGATTCCGTAGAAGTACAAATAGAACAAAAATCTGCACAAGTACGCCTTGCTGCTGTAGATGGTGCAGATAAAAAGATAACAGATAAAAACCTTGAGGCAATCGTTTCAGCAGACCCTGAGATTTTTGCACTCAAACAGGACTATAACAACCTCACAACACGCTATTCCCTCTTGAAGTCGCTAGTCACTGCTCTCGACCACAAGAAGGATATGCTAATCCAACTGTCTAGTAACCAAAGAGCAGAAACCAAGCTATACGCTAAGTAACGGAGAAAACTAACATGGGAAAAGTAGATCTAGATGCGCTTCGTAAGAAGCATGAAGCCCTTCAGTCAGGTAAGACGGGCGGTGGCGGTCAGGACTTCCTCAAGAACTTTGTTCAGCTAGAGGAAGGTACAACAACTCTTCGCATTCTTCCCCCTAAGGGCGAGAACGATCCTTTGTTCTATGCGGAGACTAAGATTCACCGCATCGGAGAGGGTGAGAATGTAAAGAACTTCCATTGCCGTAAGGTACACAATGAAAAGTGTCCTCTCTGTGATGCCTACTATAAGTTGTGGGACTACAGTAAGAAGACTGGCAAGGATGGTAAGGATCAGTATGCGACTCTCGCTCGCTTGATCAAGCCTCGTGAACGCTACTACTTGAATGTAGCTGTCCGTCCTGCTAACGAGGTCAAGATTCTTTCAATCGGTCAAATCGTCTTTAAGAAGATCTTGAATACGATGATGGATCCTGACTACGGTGATATCACCGACTTGAAGACTGGATACGATTTCAAGATCGTAAAGGAAATGGATGGCGGATTCCCGAAGTACGATCAATCCAGCCCCCGTCCCAAGTCTTCCCCCGCAGGAACAGGTCAAGAGATTGCTGCGTTCATGGAATCACTCCATGATATTCACAGTCTCGTCAAGCTGGAGGATTTTGAGGAAATGCGTAAGAGCGCAGAGATCCTTCTTACAGAGATTGGTATTAGTACAACCAATCATACGCCCAAGATCATGTCATCTGATGATGAAGATGGTCCTGAGACAAATTATCTAAACAAACTGAAAGGTTGATAATGATTAAAAACTTTATACTAGGTGTGGTACTTTCGCTAGGGTTAGCCTCTTGTCCCGGATTTACATTCGGTGGGGGCAACACCGAGGATCCGGTAGCACCTCTAGTTATCACAGAGACGAGTAATGTTACGCCAGAATCACTAGAGAGCAAACAATCTGTAGTGATTCCGATTGAGACTCTTGGTGGTGATGTAGGTGATGCCCTTAAACTAGAGTTTGAACGGCGTGGTACTCAACCTGTAATTACTACAAAGGACCATCTCAAGGATACCCCGGGTGCAATGGTTGTAACCTTGGATGCAAACGCAACGCAAGAAATTCTATCCCCGAGTGTGGTTAGTTTGGTTGCAAATGTGTTTGGGTCAACAGTTCCGGGTTCAGCCCCATGGATGCAGCTACTTGTTGTGATTCTGCCCTTCTTGTCTAGTAGGTTCCGTAAGCACACAGTTACAGCAGCCAAGCGTGTAATTCCCGGTGTTGAAGGGCCTAACCATGACGGTAAGATCCCCAACTTGGATGACCTGCGTGAAGCTCTCATTGACTTGAGCAAGGCTGTCACACTAGCTCCTAAGGAATCTAGTGATGTGATTACCCAACAAAAATCACAACAAATTAACGGCTGATTTAAGTAAGAAAGACTATTATGGATGAGAGGCTAATAACCTCTCATCTTTTTTTATGCAAAGAGAACCATTAGATAATAAAGAATACGACATTAATTTTTGGAAATCACAAAAAGGATTTCCGGGGTTAAATAGGCCATTGCGGGTAACTGTAGCTCTGCCAAATAAAGGTGGCTGTGCTTATTACCGTGCAATAGCTCCATACGCAAAACTGGCTCAGTTATATCCTAATGTGATTGAGGTTAGGTTTACTGAAAATATTTTAGGTATTGATGAAGAAAGTGCTAAGAAGGGAATTCCTAAATGGATTGACAATTGGGATTGGGCTGACTTAGATTGGTGTGATGTTGTAATGGCGAACAACATAAGTAACTTTGGTGGTCCATATACTACTCGTATTTGTGGAAAAACCAAAGAGCGAGGTAAAATATTCCATTACGACACCGATGATTTACTCACTCAATTATATAAAGGTCACAGATTAGAATCCGTTTATGAGAGCGGACTATCTGACATGACCAAATTTATATACTCAAATAGTGACATAGTTACAGTTACTCAGAGAAAGTTTCAAGCTCGTGTTCAACAGTTTATGGGTAATGGCATTTTAGCTGTAGTAAAAAATGCTATTGATTATACATTACCTGCATGGAATTCTCCTAAGACAATAGTTCCAAAAGATAAGTTTGTACGAGTAGGATGGGCAGGTGGTATTCATCATGAAGAGGATGTTAAAGAGTTCTCAGGAATCCCGCATTTCGTAAACCAAAGAGTAGGTAAAGAACGGGTTAGATGGGACTTTTATGGAAAACCACCAATAGATCCCTCCGTAGGTCCAGATTGGCAGCAAGATGTATGGAAAAATTATGAACGAATTATCATGTCTGGATTAAAAGGCAATAGAAACTATACTATAAATGCTGCACTTCCTACGGACAAATATGGAGTAATGTATAGTTATATGGATTTAGCTATCGCTCCTTTGCAGATGAACGAATTTAATGATTCCAAATCAGAGATCAAGGTTGCTGAAGCTGGTAGGTATTCCGTTCCTCTTATCGCGTCAAATGTCGGCTGTTACGATGAGACTATAATAAATGGTAAGACGGGATTCTTGATTCCTCCAGATGCACCTAAGAGTGAGTGGGTGTCTATACTATCCAAAGTAATCAAAGACAAAGATCTAAGAATTGAGATGGGAAAAAATCTTAATAGTATTACAGAACAACAGTTTGATCTTAATAAAGTTGTTCACCATAGACTTACATTATACAAGAAGTTTTACGATTGGAAAAATACAAAATGATTAGTGTATTAATAAGAACTATCGGTAGACCTAGTTTAAAGGATGCAATACTATCCTCTAAGAGAGAATTTGATAATGTGATAGTAGTTGCTGATGCAGTAGATCTTCCTATAAAAACTTTGCCTAGGGGTGTTACTTACCTCAAAACAGGTATGCGTTATGATAAATATGGAAGTGCTGCTATCAATATGGGAGCATATGCTTGTTCAACATCATATTTTTGTCTATTAGACGATGATGATGAGTTTGTTGTAGGTGCTGGCGATTTTATGCGTAGGTCTGTTCAAGCCAATCCTCAAGTTGACATATGGATACCCGGACTAAAGTTTAACAATGGGATGGTTTTATGTATTCAACCAGACAAAGGAATAATTCCGGGTAATGTTGCTGTTCCAACATATAAAACGGAACTATTATTTAGAGTACCCTTTTACAAGGGGATAGAAGGAAAAGATCCAAACTATACAGATATTAATCATGTATCAATTTTACACACTCTTGGATATAAAATTGATTGGTACAATGAAATTTTATATCTAGTACGACCAAAATTAGATGGAACAAATGGTAGAGGAAATTTATGAAATTTAGTATTATAACTTGTACTAGAAATAATTCTAAGTGGTTACCTAAACATATAGAATCCGTAAATAATCAAACATATAAAAATTTTGAACACATAATTATTGATGACGCATCCACAGATAATTCTATTGATGTTTTAAAAAATTCTGTATTTAATTCTGATACAAAAATATATGCAAGAAGAGAGCAGGCATTTGCAGTAAAAAATCATTTACTTGGAATGAAGCACGCAACAGGGGATGTTATAGTTCATCTTGATGGTGATGATTGGTTTTATGATAATAATGTTTTAGCTTATTTAAAAGAACAATATGAAAAGCATGATTGTTGGGCTACTTATGGAAGTTGGGTTCATTTTGATCCTACTATTTCTTGGCATATGCCACCTTTTCCTAGTAAATCAGCGAAAGATATTAGAGCTAATAAACTATGGAGTTTTACACATCTTCGGTCTTTTAAAAAAGAATTACTTTCAGCCATTCCTGCAATGGACATAGTTGATACAGCGGGTGATATTTATAAATATGCTTATGATGTAGTTTTATTAACTGGAATATATGAATATGCTCTTCATAAAAACAAATTGTTATATATAAATAAACCTCTTATAGTGTATAACAGTAATACCGGATCCAATGATCATAGCATAGCATCTTTTGAACAAAGTAAAACTTCAACAGAGGTTTTTAATTCAAATTATTCTATATTGAGACTACTATGAACAAAAAAATTTCAATATGTATTCCTACTTATGAAATGTATGGAAATGGAACTCAATACTTAGAATATAATTTAGAAAAAATTAAAAATCAAACTTATAAAAATTTTGAAGTTGTAGTTTCTGATCATAGTAAAAATTCGGAGATTGAAATTTTGTGTTCTAAATATAAAAAATATTTTGAATTGAATTTTTTTAAAAATCAAGAAAACTTTGGAAATAGTCCCTATAATACGAATAATACAATTAAAAACTGTAAAGGGGATATTATTAAAATAATGTTTCAAGATGATTTTTTTTATGATCAAAACACCTTGAAATTATTAATTGAACAATTTAAAAAAGGTGCTAAATGGGTGGTTACTGGTTGTAATCATACACAAGATGACGGAAAAACATTTTTTAATTTTATGATTCCATATTGGAATCCAAACATTCCAATAGGAATAAATACAATTAGTTCACCCTCCGTTTTATCTTTTTTAAATGATAATCCATGTTTATTTGATGAAGATCTTATTATGTTAATGGATTGTGAATTTTATTATCAACTATATAAAAGATATGGTCTTCCAACAATAGTTTCTACTTGTTTAGTAACTAATAGATTACATTCAAATCAAATTTCAAATAGGCATAGTACAAATTTAATGAATGAGATTAAACATATTAAGACGAAACACAAAATTATATGAAAAAATCAAAAATATATGTAAATATACCAGCTAATGCTGTTGCTGGGGGAGTGGAATCTTTATTTCAATTAGCTGATGCAATAAATAATGTGGGTGGGGAATCAGTGGTTTTATGGGATTTTAACTACGAATACCCAGTTCCTCTAAAATATCAACATTATAACATTAAACATTCTACTGAGGTTGAAGATAGTGAAGATAATTTGATTATCTATCCAGAAGTATGGACAGAAAAATTAGGAACTTACACAAAAATTAAAAAAGCAATTTGGTGGTTAAGTGTTGATAATAATCATGGAAAATTTAAAGATTTTTCAAATCCAAATATTACTCACTTTTATCAATCATTTTATGCTTTAAGTTTTTTACAAAAAAATAATGTAGAGAAATATCTTCCTCTTTTCGATTATATTCCTCCGTCGTATACTAATTCTGAATTTGACATTTTACAAAAACAAAATATCATTTGTTACAATCCAGTAAAAGGATCTGATTTTACTAATCAATTAAAAATGTTTAATCCTAAATTGACTTTTATTCCAATTACTGGGATGTCAGAATCTGAAGTAATTGAGTTATTAAAATTAAGTAAAATTTATATTGATTACGGTCATCATCCCGGAAGAGACAGAATTCCAAGAGAATCTGCTATATTAGGAAATATCATTCTCACAAATAAAAAAGGGTCCGCAGGATTTTACAATGATATCCCAATAAGCGAAAAGTTCAAAACAATTGATATAGATGAAATAAGTAAAACAATTTCCGAGTGTTTTCTAAATTTTAATTCAATAATTAATGAACATGCATTATATAGAAGTTGTATTAAAAATCAAAAGGAGCAATTGTATAACTTAGCAAGACAATATTTTTTGGAACGAAAATAATAAATCACATTTACAAATTGATTTAAATTTATATGTATGATTTTTTAATAGTTGGTAGTGGGTTTTTTGGTTCAATTTGTGCAAGAGAATTAACTGATGCAGGATATAAATGTTTAGTAATTGAGAACAGAAACCACATAGGTGGTAATTGTTACACCGAAAAAAGAGATGATATTAATATACACATTTATGGACCTCATATATTTCATACATCTGATGAAGAAATTTGGCTGTGGATTAATAAGTATGTTAAGTTTAATAACTTCATTCTAACTCCTGTTGCAAACTATAAAGGTGAAATATTTTCATTGCCATTCAATATGTGGACATTCAATAAACTTTGGAATGTTACAAATCCTGAAGATGCTAAAAATATTATAAAATCACAGTCAAATGACATCGAAGACCCATTAAATTTAGAAGAGCAAGCAATTAAATTAGTAGGTAAAGATGGTTATGAAAAATTGATTAAAGGGTATACTATAAAACAATGGAGAAAAGATCCTAAAGAATTACCTAAAGAAATTATAACAAGATTACCTGTGAGATTTACTTACGACAATAATTATTTCAATGACAAATATCAAGGCATACCTATCGGGGGATATACACAAATTTTTGAAAAATTATTATATGGTGTGGAAGTAATTCTTAATCAAGATTATTTTAAAAACAAAGATTTTTATGATAATATGTCGAATAAAATAATTTATACAGGACCCATTGACAAATTTTATAATTATGAATTTGGAGAATTAGAATACAAAACAACTAAGTTTGAACATTATCGAAAAGAAACCCAAAATTTTCAAGGAACTGCTGTTATGAATTTTACAAGTTCAGAAATCCCTTACACTAGGATAATTGAGCACAAACATTTTGAAAAATTAATTGATTCAAAAGTTTCTTGGATTACTTACGAATATCCTACAGAATATAAAACAAATTCATCTGAGCCATATTATCCCGTAAATGATTTAGAAAATAATTCTAAATATTTAAAATATAAAAAATTAGCGGATGCACAATCAAAATTTATTTTTGGGGGTCGTTTAGCTCAATACAAATATTTTGATATGCATCAGGTAATAAGAAGTGCCTTAGATACAGTAAAAAAAATGAAAGAAGGGACTAATGTATAATCTATCTGTAATTTCCACATTTAATTTAAATTTAGACTTTGATACTGATTATTCGTGTGAGCTTTATGTTGATATAATTCCTGAGTCTCCGAAAAAACAAAGAAGGGTTTTATGGCAAATTGAACCTGATGAAATTTTAAGAAATAAAAACTATATAATTTCTAGCAGTGATAGATTTGATTTAATTTTGACATGGGATGAAGACATTTTGAAACAATGCACTAATGCAAAATTATTTCCTTTTGGGACAACTTGGATAAAAGATTTTAACTTTGAAGAAAAACAATTTTGTATAACTACCCTTATTGGAGGTAAAGGTTTTTGTGAAGGTCATTCACTTAGACATAAAATTCCTCAGATAGTGAGTGCCATAAAAAACATTCCTTGTGATGTATACAATAGTTTAAATTCTCCATATCACAGTGAACGAGAGTTCAAATACATAAAAAATAAAAATTATAAAAATGAACTTTTTTATTCTCAATATCATATTGCAATAGAAAATGTTTCTCATAACAATTGGTTTACAGAAAAATTGATTGATTGTTTTCAGACTAAAACCATTCCGATATATTTTGGAAGTCCAAATATTTCTAATTTTTTTGATACAAGAGGAATGTTCATTGTAAACAATATTCATGATATAGAAAAAATATGTAGTTCATTAAACCCAGCAACTTATTCTACTATGTTAGAATTTGTAGAGAAAAACTATCAAACAAGTAAATTATACTGTAACTACAAGGAAAGACTAAAAACAGAACTGTTATGATAATAACAAAACTTCAGGGTGGATTGGGTAATCAATTGTTTCAATGGGCCACCACATACGCGCTTGCTAAAAAGTATAATACTGATTATAAATTTGAACTTTCTTATTTCAACTCTAATCATCGCCCATTACGATTGCATAAATTTACAAGTATTAAAATTCCTGAAGTAGATAAAGTTTACACAGTTAATATAGTTCATGATGATTTTGTTTATAAAAAAATACCAAATGATTCTTTTTTAAATGGATACTGGCAAACTGAAAAATATTTCAAAGATGTTGCTGAAGAAATTAAAAAATATCTTCTCCCATCAATTGATGATAGGGCACTTCTTTTTGCACAATATCCAATCCTATTAGAGAATTGCACATCGCTACATGTTAGAAGAGGAGATTATGTTGGGTTACAAAACATACATGTGATTCAGAACCTAGATTATTATGAAAAAGCATTAAATATCATAAAAAGTAAATATGTCATGGTATTTTCTGATGATTTAGACTGGTGCAGAAAAAATATTAAAGGTGAGAATGTCTATTATATTGACGAACTGGATGAAATTAAAACTTTGCATATGATGTCTTTATGTAAAAATAATATCATAGCAAATAGTAGTTTTAGCTGGTGGGGGGCTTGGATAAATTCCAATCCTAATAAAATTGTTGTGGCTCCTAAAAATTGGTTTGGGCCTGACGGGCCGACCGATTGGTCAGATATTTACGCAGAAAACTGGGTTATTTTATGATTAAACTAGCGGAAGATACGATAGATAAAAAAGATATGGATCTTTTGTCTGATTGGATAAGAACTTATCCAAAACTAACAAAAGGAGAATTAACAGTTCAATTTGAGAATAAATGGTCCTCATACATTGGCACTAAATATTCTACATTTGTTAATTCTGGGTCCTCTGCTAATCTTTTAATGCTTTATGCATTAATGGAATCGAAAAAAATAAAATTAAGAGACAAAATAGTAGTTCCTGCTCTTTCTTGGGCAACTGATTTAGCTCCTGTAATTCAATTAGGACTAACTCCTATTTTATGTGATTGCAATAACCTAGATTACTCTTTAGATTTAGACCACCTTAAACAAATAATAAAGGATGAATCGCCAAAAGCAATTATTTTGGTTTCTGTTTTGGGCTTTATCCCAGACATGAATGAAATACTAAACATTTGTCAGGAAAACGACATAGTATTGTTAGAGGATTGCTGTGAATCTTTAGGATCTGAATATAAAGGAAAAAAGCTAGGATCATTTGGTTTGATGTCTAGTTATTCTTGTTATTTTGGACATCACATCTCAACAATTGAAGGTGGGATTATATGTACTTCTGATGAAGAAATGAACGCGATTCTAAAGTCAATAAGGAATCATGGTTGGGATAGAGACTGGGATAATGCTCGAAAAATTAAGAAAAAAGAAGAGTGGCAAGTAGATGATTTTGATACAATGTACACTTTTTACCATGCAGGGTTTAATGTTAGAGCAACTGATTTGCAAGCATTCATTGGTTTAGGTCAGTTGGACAAAATTGATAATATATGTAAAATAAGAAATAGAAATTATTTAAAGTATTGCTTCAATTTAGGTGATATACCACAAAACATCGGTTTTGTATCTAACTTCGCATATCCAATCGTATCAGAAAGAAGGCTTGAAATTGTAAAAAATTTGAAGTCAGCAAATGTAGAATGTAGACCTTTGATTTGTGGCTCTATGGGATCACAGCCAATGTATGTGTCTCGATATGGTGCAAGATATATGAAAAATGCAGAGCATCTTAAAAAATTCGCATTATACGCTCCGAATCACCAAAATATGAGTTTGGATCAGGTTGATTTTATTTGCGATCTTATTAAAAAAATATGAAAGTTTTAGTCACTGGGGGTTCAGGTTTTTTAGGGAAACGGTTAAAAATAAGTCAACCAAATTGGGAATATATTTCTTCCAAAGATTTTGATTTAACTAACTTCAATTCTTGTATGGATATGTTATCACAACATAAACCAGATGCAGTACTTCATTTAGCCGCAAGAGTTGGTGGTATAAAAGATAATGTAGAGAACCCAGCAGAGTTCTTTTATCAAAATGTTTCTATGAACACAAATATAGTACATGCTTGTTATCAATCAAAAATATCTAGATTGCTTGCATGCCTTAGCACTTGTATATTTCCTGATAAGTTAGAAAACTATCCATTTCACGAAAACGACATTTTTAAAGGTCCACCAACAGAATCTAATTTTTCTTACGGATATTCTAAACGCGCATTACTTGTTCAAATAAATGCATATCGAAAACAGTACGGATTAAATTATTCTACTTTTTGTCCATCCAATCTTTACGGGCCTGAAGATAATTTTAGTAACGACAAATCACATTTTGTTCCAGCAATGATTAAGAAACTAGTTCATGCAAAAGAAAAAGATACTGTAACTTTTTGGGGGACAGGAACTCCACTTCGACAACAGTTATATGTTGATGATTTAGTACAATTTATTCCAAAACTTTTACAACAACATAATACAAATGTTCCTATAATAATTAGTCCAGATGAAAATTTATCAATAGCTGAAATGATTAATTGCTGTTTATCAATTCTTGATAAAAATGTCAATATTCAATTCAACCAAGAATTAGATGGTCAATACAGGAAAGATGGTACGAGTATTGAATTCAAAAAATTATTTCCGAATAGTAAATTTACTTCTTTTGCAGATGGGTTGAAAAAAACAATAGATTGGTATTTAAATTATGAAAAAAATGTATGATTGTTTTAATTGGGATTCATATTCAAAAACAGAATATTTACCTCAAATAACTAATATGGTATCTGTTGAAAATGATATGTTGGTGTCTAATTCTTATGTAGAAAATGGAGAAGTTTGTTTTAAAGATAATTTACATACAAATTGGAAAGAAATATATCATCAAGTAATTAAACTAAAAGTAAAATCAGTTTTAGAAGTTGGTTGTGGTTGTACTCACCACCTTATAAACTTACATAAATTAAATTCAAATCTTGATTTACATGGGATTGATTATAGTAAAGATCAAATAGAAATAGGATACAAATTATTTAATTTAGATTTATATCCTTTTAAGGATAATTTGAAAGTTTTAGATTTCACTAAACCTTTAAATGATATAAATGAAAAATATGATTTAGTATTTACTCAAGCTGTTACTATGCATTTAGCACATGAAAGAGCTATTAATTTCATAAAAAATATGGGAACTTTATCTAAATCATATATTGTAATGGTGGAAAATGTTAACCATCATGACTACGATAAGTTATTCAAAGAGGCACTTCCAGACTTTGAAAGAGTTTATGATTATAAATATCTTCCTACAGTTTTCATATTAAAGAGAGTAAAATGAACAAAAAAACAGCAGTAATTACAGGAGTAGCGGGTCAGGATGGTTCTTATCTATCACAATTATTAGTAGAGAAAGGCTACAATGTTATCGGGATAATTAGGAGAAATTCAAGCCCTCAAATGCAAACTAAAAGATTAGATGATTGTAAAGTTATTGATTCTATAAAAACCGTATACGGAGATGTAACAGATTTACCATCGCTATTGAAAATATTCAGTGAGTATAAACCTGATGAAATTTATCATCTCGCTGCCCAGTCGCATGTCAAAATAAGTTTTGACATGCCATCATATACAACAGATACCATTGTTTTTGGAACATTGAATGTTTTAGAAGCGGCAAAAACATGCTGCCCAAAATCTAAAATATATTTAGCTGGGTCTTCTGAAATGTTTGGTAACGAACATGATGCAGATGGGTATAGACGAGAAACAACTAAAATGGTTCCAGTAAGTCCTTACGGCTGTTCAAAGCTGTATGGATTTAACCTAGGCAAAGTATACCGTGAGTCATATGGAATGTTTATTTGTAATGGCATCTTATTTAACCATGAGTCGCCTCGTCGTGGTATTAACTTCGTCACAAATAAAGTTGTTCATGGGGCAGTCATGATTAGAAATAAACGCCAGAAAGTTCTTCCCTTAGGCAATCTACTAGCCACCAGAGACTGGGGTCATGCAAAAGATTATGTAAAGGCTATGTGGTTGATGTTGCAACAATCATCTCCAGATGATTATGTTTGTGCAACAGGGGAGTCAAAGTCTATTAAGGATCTATGCCAGTATGTTTTTGATAGGATAGGGTTAAATTATTTAGATTATGTGATCGTTGATGAGAAATACTTAAGACCTTATGAACTTCATGATTTGAAAGGCGATGCTACCAAAGCAGTAACAGAGTTAGGTTGGACTAGAGAATATTCGTTTGAATCCATGTTAGACGAAATGATAAGTCATTGGGATTCAAGGCTTTATACCATGGAAGGGTATGAATTGTGGCAATAATCGTTAGTATCTCACATATATAATATTGGGACCGTCATAGTTCAACCCTGAATAGGGTAGGGTAGGAAGAGAGGATCGTGCGCTCTTCCTACCTTTTTTAATTAAATAGAACTATTATATTGGCATGAACTTTAATCAATACCAACAAGAAGCTAAGAAGTTTGCAATTTATAAAGATCGAATCCTTTACCCCACTCTTGGCCTAGCATCTGAGGCAGGAGAGGTTTGTGGGAAAGTTAAAAAAGTAATGAGGGATTCGCAAGGATTCTTCTCTCCTGAAGATAAAGAAAAGATTAGATCAGAGCTAGGCGATGTACTTTGGTATGTTGCAGCTATCTGCTCAGATCTAGACCTAGACATGACTACAGTAGCTTCAGATAATATCATAAAGCTACAGGACAGGATGAGTCGCAATAAAATCCAAGGGTCTGGCGATAATCGTTGAATTTTTACATCTGTCAGTTCTATAATAGATGCCATGAAAAACTGCACAGAGAATGATGTAAGAGTCAAAAACCCCAAGGATGGTTTTAAGGCCGATTACGAAGGTAGTCGGTCTGCTGCTATTGAGATCTTCTGTACATCTTGCTTTGGTGGATCTCGATCAGAGGCTCGTAACTGTAAGTCTTATGTATGCCCCTTATGGCGTTATAGGCCGGGGTCTGATAAGGCAGAAGCACCTGAAGGTCACATCCCTAGCAAGCAAGAGTATGATACCTTAATTGCTGGTATGGAAGCATCTGATGGTCGTGTTGCACAGGGTAAGCGTCTTGCTGAAATGCGTAAAAATAAAAATGCCTGATATGCAAGATTCCCTGTGCAGGTTTCTTCGTATTGCGAAGAAAGAAAGTCTTAAGTCTCATGCACCCTACAAGTTAGGGTGTGTGATTGTACAAAAGCGCAAGATAATTGGTAGGGGGTTCAACCTTTACCGTACCGATCCCCAGATGGGTGTAGGGTATCATCAGTACTATCATGCAGAGACAAAGGCATTGAAAGACGCACTCTCAAAAGGTTATGATGTTGAGGGTGCAACAGCGTACATCTATCGTGAAGGAGGACTTCTTGCTAAACCCTGTGCTAATTGTCAAAGGGTACTCAAGAGTTTTGGCATCACGAAGTTTGTGTATACACAAGGAATAAACTATGAATCAAATGGAAATTCTCAAGAAACTCAACAGCGCAGGATTGCTGTCTGAGCGTGAAGTTAATCTAGGCTATGTCGATAGTGGCAGCTATGCCTTGAACAAAGTCATATCTGGAAAGTATAACGGAGGATGGCCTATTGGTCATATCTCTGAGATCATGGGAGACTCGTCTACGGGTAAAACTCTATTCTTGACGCACGCATTTGCAGCAGCGCAGAAGAATGGTTGGTTTACTGCCATGTATGACAATGAGTTCTCATACAATGCATCTTTTGCTAAGTCAATGGGTGTAGATCCTACGAAGCTAATCTACGATGACCCAGAGACTGTGCCTGAGTGCTTTAGCCGTATGGAGATTCTAATTGAAGAAATCCGTAAGCACGACAAAGACACACCTATTGTCATTGGATTAGATTCTATGGCAGGCCAATCTGATAAAGAAGCAGAAAAGAAGATTGGTGAGTTTGATAACATGGACGGTGCTGTACGAGCCAAGGAAATTGGTCAGTGCTTGCGCCACATCAACCCTATCTTGCGTAAGAACAAGGTAGCACTTATTGTTATCAATCAAGTAAGATCTAAGCCGGGGGTCATGTATGGGGATCCTACGACTCGTTCTGGTGGAGGTAAGTCTTTGGAGTTCTATTGTGGTGTGTGCATCCGTACACATTCAAATAAAACTTCAGATGTTCTCCGTGATAGCAAGGACAACCCGCTAGGCATCAAGGGTAAACTTAAGAATACCAAGAACAAGGTTACAACCCCATTCCAAGAGTGTGAGTTTGAGTTGTACTTTAACCAAGGGCTTACACGGTACTGTGGCCTAGAGCAGGTCGTAC
>Ga0255098_1000217_pt1 | contig 17436 bp, 17 predicted proteins | sample Colum_Atlam_RepC_2_FD_188440 | JGI IMG/M metagenome (GOLD analysis project Ga0255098, IMG submission 188440) | Freshwater microbial communities from Columbia River, Oregon, United States - Colum_Atlam_RepC_8d | ecosystem: Environmental > Aquatic > Freshwater > River | place: USA: Oregon... | reverse complement strand
GGCTAAATCATAAAATTGTTGATGGAAAAACATTGTTTCAAATTCTTTTTCAAATTTTTTACATTCTTTCCATTTATATTCTAAATCATCGAGTGATGTTGCATAAATCAAATTACCAAACCAAAAACTTTTTTTCATTAATGTTTTTAGTGGTGTATTCAACATAATTTCCATAGAAATATTTGTTCTAAATGGTTTAATATTCCTATTATTGTAACCATAATATTCTAGTAAATAATTAATATTGATTCCACTAATATTTTGAAACCAATTATATGATTTAGTTGGAATTAAAAAAGGATTAATATTAAATTTTTGGATTTTTGGATTAATATAATATGCTTGATTATTTGCAATTATTATTTCCATAAAAGTAATTCCTGGATTACCAATCATTTCAAAACAAACTATCTTAAACATTTTTACTGGCACATTCATCTTAACACCATTAATATTACTAGTATTTTCTTCTGGAATACTACCAGTAAAAACCTTAATATTCTGTAATCGTTGATGTCTACCTAATAATTTACACCAATTTTCAAACAATACCCATAGACTACTATTAAATACAATTTCTTGTGGTGTGATATTACTTAATAAAAAAGTATCATAATATACTTCTAGGTTGGTTTTATGTTGGCCGGCCGGTGCATTATGTCCCATACTTCCACCATATTCCATATAAGTTTCATAATCTTTTATTGTATGACGATATTTTTCAGGAATTTCCATATCTTCCCTGAATGGATCATCTATTACACGTCGGTCTATTTGTGGTACATTAGGGTCAGTTTTACCAGTAAGATTAGTAATTGTTTCCGATACTATGAGGGGATATTTATTCTTACAACTATAGAGTATATCAAATTCCTTTTTTTTTAGTAGTAATATTGTATCTTTATTGTTATCTTTTTTATTTTTATATCTAAATATATTTTTATAATGATTTAAATTATCTATACTAGATTTAATTTTTGTAGTCTCTGTAGGTAAATAATTCATTCTAGATACTATTTCTAATTATTAGTTAGAATTTATTATTTATTTGATAAAAAAAGGTAAATTGAAAATGGCAAACATAAAATGGCAAACATAAAATGGCAAACATAAAATGGCAAACATAAAATGGCAAACATAAAATGGCAAACATAAAATGGCAAACATAAAATGGAAAAAAAAAAATTTTCATCAAAAGTTGATATGTTTTATTAATGTTAATGAATATTATTACAAAACATCTCGCTATGGATTTCTTTGACACTGCTGTGCACTTTGCTGATAAGAAGCTGCGTAAAGCTGCTCTTGAGAAAGCTAAGACTGCGGATTATGATGAAAAGAAATGCAAACGGCGTGCCTATCGAGCTCTTGCAGTACTTGGAACTATAGCAGAAGTATGTCTCGTCATCGGCGTCATTCTTCCTCTTTCTGTTCCAATCGGAATGTTGGAATGCATATGTCCTCCCGACAACAATTCCGTCTTGAATTAAATTACAAATTATTTATTTTTTTTTATGTTTTTATGTTTTTATATTTTTATGTTTTTTATTAGTAAAACGATAAAGTATAAAAATTGTATAAAAATTGTATAAAAATTGTATAAAAATTGTATAAAAATTGTATAAAAAATAATATAATTTGTTAAAGGGATATTAGGTTTCTAATCGCTTTTCATAAAGCGGAAGAATTTGTGTCCATTTACACATTTACCAACTAAACGCTTACGTGTAACAGATCCTTTACCCTTAAAGGTTTCTTGATGAACATCATTGATATCAACCTTTTTGCGACATCCTACACAATATTCGTGCATAGTCTTGCCTTCGACGTGCTTCTTGGTCATACCTTTGGAAGCAGAATGCTTCTTGGTAGAGTGCTTCTTGGAGATGTGCTTCTTAGTAGCCATTTGAGATTTATTTATAAAATTATTTATGAAAATTTGTTATTACTTTAATAACAGAAATAAAATTGGCAAAATTAAAAAATAAATAATTAAACGCAAATAAAATTATCTTGGAATATTTAGAATAAACCTCTAATTTGTGCTTCGTGTTGAAAACGTAGTACTAGACACTTAGTATTTGTTCCAATAAAATCGAGTATATCAACACGATTGTCTTTAAAAAGCCGCCCCATATTCGTATTCTCATCATCCCAATTTTCATTGGAATTTCGGTGAAAATTGCTCAACCAATCTAAAAGACCCAATTGTTGAATCGTTTGTAATATAACTGGTAATTTTCGATTCAAGATTCCCTCATCATAACCATTGCAAAGATTACATAAATGTTGTTCTTGGTTATGTTCAGAATGACAATACTGGCAGTTATTACAACGCATTTTGCTATGAAAGAATAATATAATTTTATCTAGAAACAATAACTAATTTCAATTTTATATTAAAAATAAGTAAAATAACTAAAATATATCAAAATAACTAAAATATATCAAAATAACTAAAATATCAATTTAGGCAAATACTGAGCTAAATAATGGTTGTGTATAAGGATTTTCACGATAGGCATTTAATATTTCCGGATTAATACGCGCACGTTGAGTATCTTCAGGTAATTTACTCTTAACCCTTGTAAGACCGCAGTTATTCTTCTGAGGTGGTGCGTCATATACGAAAGTTTCAGCGGGTTCACGAATATTAATTTGGTCGGCTTCAATTCGGCGATGTTCTAGGTTAACAAAATCGCCACCAGCATTAAGTTTAACACTTTCGGGTGTAGGTTCACGACCAAGTGAAATTTCTTCTTTATTAGGATTCATAGTGGCATTATACATACTATCATAACTTGCGGGGTTGTTATAAAATGATTTTGCAGGACCTTCCCATTCCCAATCATTAAGGAATTGACGATTGGTATTCTTAGCTTCATAACGTGCTGCAAGATAACCACGTCCAGTACCAGTACCGACTTCACCATCAGCAATACCTTGATAATACCAGTCGGTAAGGAATTGGCGATTGGTATTTTTCATATCTACACTAGTAGATGTATAACCACCAGATTTAAGAGATTGTTGATTACCTAAGAAACCAACGTGTTCATTGTCAATAGTTACTTCTTTGAGTGTAGTTCTGGCAATATCTTCTGGGTCATAAATACGTAATGATCGCGGCTGTTGAGGATTCATATTAATATAAGGTGCATTGTTATGAATATTCTGTTCTTTAATGGTAGTACGGGCAATATCATTAGGATCATATGCAATACCGTGTTTCTCACCAGTAAGTTGACCAGTGTAATCATTATCGATATTCTGTTCTTTAATAGTAGTACGGGCAATATCAGTAGGATCATAAACAGTTTGTTTAGAAGGCATTCTAGCATTCATATTACCTTCTGGACGAATATTACCAATAGCATTTTCCTTACGAGTACGACGGAAAAAGTCCGCAATAGGTGTAATAATCTTTTTAACACTAATTGTTAAATTATTAAGATGAAAACGGTCTTGAGTAGTATCACGCTCATTGGGTTTATTTTCAATACTGTTTTTACCATAATCACCTACACCTTCATCATTAGCCATAGTATCAATAGTCCAAGCATCTTCGCGGTATGCATTACGTGGATTAGGTGCCATATAGTTATTTTTAGTACTACGGCGATATGCGCCTTCCTTACGCGGTTTAGCGAGTTGGGCTTGACCTAGAACACCAAAATATTCTTTTTGATATTGTTTTTGAGTGGGTTTCATATAAAATTTCTCACGTAATTTAGATGCTTTAATAGCACTGGAAAGATTACCGCGCTCGGGATCAGAATTATAATAACGTTCAGGACGGTGTTTAAAGGGTTTTGCTTGTAGACCACGTTGTCCAGATTTTAAACCGGCAACAACACGCCCTTCGTATGTTATTCTAGGATTTGTTAGTACACGCAATTGATCTACACCTTTTGGAGTAATATAATCACGAGAATTAGATTGATTAAGACCACCTACAGGCATAGCAGTGTATCCTGCAGCAAGACCAGGACCAACACGAACGTCTTGGAATGGTTTTTCATTTTGTCTTTTTTGACTAGGAACATAACGGTCAAGTCCTACAGTTTCAGTGAATGATGGACTTCCATAAACATAAGTATTATTTGCAGTGACATCAAAAAAAGATTTTACTTCGTGTTTCTTTTGACGATAATTTTCATCATTCCCAGTGTAACGTCCTAATGTATTACTGTATGCGTCTAAATTAAGATTATGCTGATTTTTGTTTTTAATAAAAGGAACCATATTATCGTGAAAAGCTTCTTTTTTTAGAGGTTGACCACTTAATGGTGAAATGAAGAAATCGCGTTGATTGCTTTCGCGATTGGTATTATCTTGTGGAAATCCAGTATTATTGTTGTTTAATATTCTTTGATTAAATCCAGTTCTGGGTATTACGTTTGTATTGGTAGAATTTCTGGCGTCATTAAATAATTGATTTGCTAGAGTACTTTCACTATTATAAACATTTTCCAAAAGTTCTGGCATTTCTTACTTTGTAGTTAAATTATATTATTACTAATTTGTATTATTACTAATTTGTATTATTACTAATTTGTATTATTACTAATTTGTATTATTACTAATTTGTATTACTACTATATTATATTTATTTAAGATAAATTTACTAATTTAAAAACTTAATTAAATAATTAGTTTAAAGTATTACAATTAATATCGTTATCATAATTATAAACGTTATTAATATCATATTAATAATTAACAATCATCATTAATAGTCATCATTAATAGTCATTATTAATAATTTACAATTTAATTATCGATATAATCATTACAAATGGCATCTACGTCTAATAAGCCCGGTCCTCTGACTATTGATAACTTTTATGAAAATCAGAAAAAAATATATGATATTTGTGGTAATGTGATTAATAAGGATAAGTATCTATTTATAGATATATTATCAACATATTTAAATGAAATTGTTATATCTATAGATGTTGAGATTAAAAACTCCGCACGGAATTCGATGATTAATTGGCGTGAAAAGAAGAATCCCAAATTGCTTTCGCGTTTTATTAATAATGATGATAATATTAATTTGATTAATAGAAGTATGAATAAAATAACTAGTGCTAACTATATGACTATAGTAGAGGAGATAAATGAAACGTTATTGCAAGATAATTTCCGTAGATTACCAGATTATTGTAAATATATTTTTGATATTGTTATTAAAAAGTGTTTAGCCGAAGAAAACTTTACTAAGGATTATATACAGTTTTTATTTGGATTTAGTGACAATATTGCAAAATATATTAGTCAATACATAACTCAATTTATTAAGGAAGTTCGTAAAGTATCTGAAACTAATGAGAATATAAAAGATTTTACTTATTTTAGTTATATTAAAGATATTGTATCATATAAGAACATTGGTTGTATCTATGCAAATATTTATCTAGTATTATCTGCGAATCCTACTGCAAAAACACAATATAATATTGATTTAAATGATAATACTTTATGTGAAAATATTAGTCAATCATTTGATATTATTAATAGCTTTTTAGATTGGATGCCTGTTAATATGGATGAGCTTAATTCTAGATTGTATTTAATGGTTGGTACTATGGAAAATGTTTTATCTACAATCTGGTATACTTTAACTGAGGCACAACGTAATATTATTAATGATACCCTAAATCTAGCATATAATATGAATAATATTCATAACAAGATTAAATTTAAGATACTAGATATTCAAGATATCATTAAACATAGTAAACCTTTAAATACCATTGCTAATGCACCTACTGCACCTAATGCACCTAATGCACCAAATGCACCTAATGCACCTGTCAAAACTATATCTAAACAATCTGTTACAGTTGATGTTTCCACTACTGTAGTACCATCTAAACCCAACCCTTGGAATAGAATATCAGTAAATAATAATAATTCATCCGCTCCTAATAATTCTACCAATACAAATACTAATACTAATAATTCTATCAATATTAATACTGTTAAGACAAATGATAGGTATAAGAAGAGTGAAAATAGGGAATCAGCATCCCGTGACAGAAGGAATAATAGTAGAAATAATGATAGGAATAATGATAGGAATCGGAATGATAATTTGATTGTTAGAAATAAAAATTCTAATCAACAACAAACAGAAGAGGTAGTACGTAAAAATATGTTTTCTAGTTTAGAAACCAATGATAATGATGTTACAGGTAATAACATTGATGATGGTTTTATTAAGATAGAAAGGAAAAACAATACTACTAATACATCTAATGCTAATATTTATAGACCTAAAAAGACTATTGAAATGGCATTAGAAGGTAGCAAAATATATAGTGCAACTAATAATAATTCAGATGGTAAGGCAAAAGTTAATAAAAAAAATAAAAATTCTAAGTAATCGTTTTATTCATACATTTTATTTATCTTTACTTTTTATAGTTTTCATTATATAATTACAAAATGTCAAATAACAATATTACTTCAACTACTGAACCCACACTAGAACCTACATTAGAATCCACATCAGAACCCACCTCAGAACCCACATCAGAATCCACATCAGAACTCGCTAAGACATCAGAAATAGTACAGAATACAGAAGATGATATAGTTATAACAGAAGAAGATAAGAAACAATTTATAAATAAGATGGTTCAATATCGTAATACTGCAATTACATTTATTGGTAATAACAAAAAAGATCTAGCTAGTATTTATTTACAACATAGCAACGCAACAGATGTTCCAGATGAAGACAGATGCGGTGTTCTAGGTATTAATCTCGTGGAAATTGAAGAGAAAAATAATGTTGATGTCGCATTTATTCCAATCAAAATATTACATATTGAACTAGTAAATCAAATTAGTGAAAGAAAAAAAGAAAATGATGAAAACATTATATATTTTCTACTCCTCACACCAGTAGAAGAAAAGATACTAGAAATTGATATTCGCACGCTAATGTCATAGATAATGTCATAGCTAATGTCATAGCTAATGTCATAAAAATATGAAAAAAAATTATATAACTATCTAGTTAGATTGGATAGACGGTTGTGAATTTGTAGCCCTGGCAGCCTCAGCTTCTTCAGCATCGCGAGCATCAATCAACGCACGCAGTTCCTCGATACCGTTCCAATATGTATTGCGAGCGGTTCGATATTCAACATCTGCCTTGATATAAGCATCGAATCCCTTGTGAAGACTATGACACTCAATCTCCAGCTCATCACGGATTTGACGAGTAGCTTGTACCTGGGTAAACACAACATCAAGCTTTGCTCTAAGAGCATCAATAGCAGAGACAAGAGACATTCTATGCAAAGTGTAAATAATTTATCAATACCACAATACAATATTCAATTTTTTTATTTGTTTTGTTAATTATTCCGTTTTCTAAAAAATTATTTATATAAAAAATTATTTATATACAAAATTATTTATATACAAAAAATATTAAAAAAATTCTGTAGTTCAGTGTTCAGTAGTTTAGTACAAGAGTATTTTGCCTTTGGTGTTGATGTTGCGGTTGGCTTCGTAAAACAGAAGATCGTACTCTTTTTCAAGAGCAGTTTGTTCATCAGTCATCTCCTTCAAGCGTGATTGCGCTTTTGACAAATTGTTTTCGTTGGTGAAAGGGAGATTGTTTGTCTGACAATCAGAACGCTCGTACAACAACGACTGAACGCCCTCGAATTGCGAAAGAATATTCATGAACAGAGTAGTGAGTTTGTCTTTAATCGCTGTCATCTCTGGCGTTGTAACGTACTCTAGTCCCTCTGCCATTTCAAATTTGCAAGATAATTTATATTTATTAGAGGATAAGTCAAATATATCAAATTTTGTTAATTAAAATAATATATTCCATTTTTTTGCTATTTCAATAATTCTAGCCACGGTATATAATCCCTACGCCAATTAAATCCAGATTTTCCACAACAAAGTGATATTAAATTACTATATGAATCCATATTTATATACTTAATTTGAAAATTTACAAATCCTAATTTATATAATGCATCTTCTAACTTTTGCTTTTCTTCCTTCTTATCACACAATCTAACAAATATTTTATGTATATTTTCATTTCTACCAACAGATATAAATCTTTCTATCCTTCTAGAATACTTATTCTCAAATTCCACTATATTTATCATATTTTCCCTATATTCGTGTGGTAATGTAAACCCATATTCCTTATGTGTCATTTTCACCAACGATTTTAATTCCGTTTGCCATCCACTATTATCATTAACAATATAATCAAATACTGGCGACTGTGCTTTAAAATCATACTTTGAAAAATCTTGGAAATCACGAAAATTATTATCTAGAATACTAATTAATTTATCAATGCTTGTGAGTTTCATCCAATCAAATGGCATTGACCCACAATGTTGTAATCCCAGTTTTCTAAGCTGATAACTTACACTACAATCACAACCTAACGAAATATAAAGATCCATTTTTTATAAATTACAAAAACTAATTAACTCTAATTAAATCTAATAAACTCTAAACTAAATAAATCTAAATAAATCTAATTAAATCTATTCTAAACTAATAATTTTATTCTAGCTATTTCAATTTTAACAAAGTATTATTAAATCTCAAAAAATATATAAAAATTCAAAATAAAGAGTAGCTAGAATAAAACTATTAACAGAAAAATGTCATCAACTATGTTGAACATTAAACCATTAACTTATTACTTATCAGAAGATCATACAAATTTACAAGAATTAAAACAATGGATTTCCATCAATAAATTTATTGAACCCATTAAACTAAATCTTAATACACTTATTAAAGAAATTGAACAAACCAAATGGTTAGAAAAAGATATCCGGAAAAAATTATTCCAAAACTTCCAAAATATGATAATCTCTTACATAACTTATATTACCGATAGCCATCCACATAAATACTTTCTAGACTATATTACAGATCTAGATAAACATTGTTTCCAAGGCGGATATGGTTATTCTGTATCTTATACTACTGGTTCCCCCGATAAACAATGTCCACATCACTGGATGATTAAATCCGAATATTATGAACAATTTAAAGATATTCCGGAAATAATACAATTATGCGCTACAGTTTGCAATCTATATCTAAACATTGACGATAAACCAACCCACGCTATCTGGAATTAAAAGAAAATTGATTTGCGACGGTGTTTATTATATAATGAACAACATCCCGATGGATGGAAAAATTGTTTTAGAGCCGTGTAGAAATTTACTTGCATTTTCAAACTTTTCTGATATTGATTATAATATTTGTAATACCGCATTAAAACTTATTTTAAAACTTATTTTAAAACTTATTCTAGAACATATTCCAAAGGATATAAAACATTTTGCAGGATTCGGCAAAGATAATTTCGAAATTCGTGCAAATGATTTCAATTGGTCATTGCGACTTTGCACCCAATCTGAACCACTAATTGCCGAATGCCGGCAATATTGTATGGCGGATGCCAAATGTTGTTATCTAGAAATCAACAAAATTATTCATAAAGATGGCAAATTTCACGATATTCTAGAACTGGATTATCATCCATTATCCTTTCGACAACCAGATGATAACATTCGCAATACCATAATAACCTATTTCCAAGAAGAATATGCAAATATAAAAAGACAAAATACAACATTACAAAATACATTTATCTATATTGGTGGAGAATGTACATTATTTGGTAGGGTATTCGGAAAAGATTTAGAAAATCATTCTAGACAATATTTTCTAACGGACTTCCAATCTATTTATAATGATTTGAAATATAATTATTCCAATCTTGAAAATATTAGCTTGATTGATTATAAAACTTGTTCTCTAGAATGGCAAAAATATTCCAACAGTGAGGGAATGTGTATTGTTGCCAATACAGGTTATCAAGGATTAGGGGCAAATCTCGCCAATGAACTAACTCATTCTCAAAGTAAAATAATTTATATTATAAGTTGTAATGAAACTAGCTTCCAGAAAGATTTTGCTATGCTAGAAACTCATTATTTTATAAAAAGGAAAACAGAAATAAAAACTAATTATTCAGTTTGGATTTATAAACTAGTTTTACATAACGTAAATTTGGATAAAAATAAATAAAAAGATAAAAATATAATATAAAAATTTTATAGATATTTAATAAATATTTTTTTATATACAATTAAATGGAAGCTACTATACAATATATACATATTTATGATGATGGTTTAATTGAAATGGTTGTAATGTGTAATAATTGTAAAAAAACAAATTATCACACTATAACTCATGCTTCTACAAAACAAGACGATAAAAACACTATTGATTTTTCTAAATTAGGAAAAAGATGTTGTGATAACCATAAAAAATTAATTACTTTAAATGGTACTCGGGGTGTTGATTGTAACACTGATTATAAATTATATTTGTAAAACTGTATTACAAAATACTAATCCAATTTTTTTGTGTTTCTAGATTACATTTTTTTTCATCTTTATTTGATAAACCCACCAAGCAAAATAAATCTTTATATAATTGTGTTTTCATTTTACCATCATTTGGAGTTTTATATGTCATATCGGGTCCTTTATTGAATTCTAATATCCACGGTTCCATATTCTGATCTAACATTACATCCACACCAAATATTTGGAAATTCAACGCCCCTTTTCCATCCTGACATATTAATGGTTTCATTGCCTGCATAACTCTACCTAATTTATAAACAATTTTACCCCAAACAGTATTATAATCCTGTGCCCCAATAAACTCTGCCAATTGTGTAAGGGATTCTGGCGCTTTGCTATATATTTGCGTGTTTAAATTGAGACTAGTTAAATGGGCTTCGAGTTTATTAATGTCTTTAGGGTCATAATCCTGATTAGTATAAATACATTTACCTTGTGTATATAAATATGTTTGAACAGTCTTATTGGAAGGCTCGCATACAATGGCAATATATAAGCGGATGTTAAGTTTACGTTTTTGTATTAAGAATGGATTAGTAATATAATGTTGAATAATTTTATAGCGGGGGTCGCGTTTTATTGTGGCTAGGATATTTAGTAAGTTATCTAGAATAATAATGCCTTCTTTGCGTTGAATATTTTTTTTAAGAATATATGTGTTTTCAATGTGGTATGAACGTTCGAATAAATCTAAATCAGTTGGTGATGTGGTAATATATGTTTCTGGCATAAGTAATTTTGCACCTTCTCTAGAATAAGTTTTTTCTAATTGTTGCCAAAGACTGTCTTTTCCTGCAAGAATATCACATCCTGTAATAGCAAATATTTTGGACTTTGCAACATTTTCACTAGGTAAATTATATAATTCTAATTCGGCATTAGAATATCCACAGGGTATATATAAATCTGGCTGGGTGTTAGGGGATAAGGTAGATTGATGAATATAATTTTCAGTATTGAGAATATTTTTAGTAGGTGGATTATGTTTTTTGTTGCATTTATAATATGTTTTACCTGTGGATAGTCTAAATTTATTTGGAACATAATAAATTAGTATTGCTAGAATACAAATTAACAATATTATAAAAAATATTGTTCTATTTTGTAATTTCATTCTAGAGGATATACTATTCTAAACTTCGATATTCTTTAATTAATTATCGGCAAATTAGTATTTAGTTTAGTTAAAAAATATTATTAAAATATTATTAAAATATTATAAAAATGTAATAAGTGAAAAATGTGTTTTTCTGAAAATATTTCTTTAGCAATAGGTATATCTGGTATTCTAGCTAGTTTATATTTTTATAATAATAAAAATACATATGCTGCAATAGGAATAGGTTATTTTGCCCTTATGGAAATTCTGCAATTCTTCCAATATAAGGTAATTAATCAATGTGATAATAAGTATAATAAATTTTTAACTAATCTGGGATATCTGCATATTTGTTTCCAACCATTATTTTTCAATTTATGGTTATTTGAATTTACCAACAAACCTAATTTTATATTCATATATATGTCGTTATTCGCAGGAATATTATTAGCATCTAGATTATTTTTTGTTAAAGATGATGAACTTTGTGATGGTAAGCACGAACCCTTATGCGGAGCAAATACTTGTGCATTTTCTGGTACTAGACATATCGCCTGGAATTTAAGATTACGTGCCGCCGGCAAATATTGGTTTACACCAAGTATAGGACTACACTTCTTTATGTGGGTTATACCGGTATTAACTATTTTACAAATCAAACCATTTTTAGCAATGCTACTTACCGGACCATATCTAGGATATTTTTTAACTAGTAATATACACGAACAACCCGCCATATGGTGTTATACTGAAATCGCCCAAATGATATTAACATTTATCCTAGTAAAAGCTATGTGATTTAGAAAAAAATTATAAAAAATAAAAACATTTACATTTCAATTTCTGCTAATTTAGTGGTTATAGTATCGCTTTCACTGTTATCTGGATTAACAGTTTCACCCCCGCCATTAACATTTGCATTAGCTTTTTCTAATTTTTTCTTAGCACGGTATTCTCGCATATATAATCGACTATATTCTCTATATTTATCCAGATTTTTTTGTTGACTTTGTTTAACACTTGCTAATCTTTTATCTCTATATTCAGGATCTTCAGTATATTTTTTGTGTTCATATTTCAGTTTTGCCCTCCTAACATAATCTTTAGTTTTATACACTTTCTCTGTAACAACAGCTTCATTTTGTTTTACAGCTTCAGATTCAACATCTACCATTCCATATAACACATACTAAATAAATATTCTATTTTTATTTAAACCTTAATAATATTATTTATCAATTTTTTTAATATAAACAGAATTTATTTCTATGTAGTAATTAATAGTATATACATTAATTAACTCACTCACAATGCCACCAACCCATAAGCTTTACTCCGTCAGCACTTATTCCCTGACCGCCAGTGAATTTGACAACCATATGGAACAATTTACCTTAGATGAAGCAATTGAGCAACTATCTGCCGATTTTTACTATCATTTCCGAGTACATCCTGCAACCCAGTACATTTTCTTTGGCGATTTAGACAATTATCCCAAACCAATAGAACAGTTCATCAACATATTACATACTTTCCTCAAAGACAAATATAACTTGGAATTTAATAAGGAGCACGATTTTAAATACACCCGTAATACTGGCAAACTAGGTTCTTACCATTATTCTATTCCCAAATGGAATCTATCTACAGAACTACTAAAGGCATTACATTGCGAACTACTTAAAACATATCCCAAGGAATTTATAATCAAAACTAACAAAAAAGAAACCTATTGCGTTGATACAACTATATATTCCGAACATTGGTTTCGATGCCCTAATCAATCCAAAGGCGATGGGAACCATACCGCCATCCATAAAATAATTACTGGCACTATGGCAGATTTCATAATTGACCACATACCAGACAACAGCAATAATATTAATAATATAATCTCCTCACAAGCTATCACTACAACTAGAACCATAACATCATCACCACTACCCGCAGCACCGCCAGCACCGCCAGCACCGCCAGCACCAGCAGCATCAGTAGTAGCAGCGGAACCAGTAAGAACTATTAATAATATTATCTCACACGGGGAAAATTTACTAAGTAATGAAATTATTAAACCAGAATTATATAAGGAATTATTTGATGAATGCTTTTCACCTATACGTTTTACTACTTACGATAATTGGATGAAAGTAGGGATGGCTATCAAAAATACTATACCTAATCATAATGATGCTCTTCAATTATATTTATATTTTAGCTCCAAGGGTAATAATTACGAAGGTCCGGATATTACAACACGTAAATATAATTCTTACAAAGTTAAAAATAATGGATATGGTATTGGAACTATTTACCAAATGGCCATTGAAGATAACAAACCTAATGCTATACGGATTCTAGGCGCTAATAAATTACAATTTCAATCTACTGATTTCTGTAAATTTATTACTGCTACAGCAGGACATCGATTTGTTTACAAAGTTAAAAACAATAATTACACATTATATTGCTATAACGGTAAATACTGGCAAACTAACGACGTACTGATACGTAGCTTTATTAGTAGTGAATTATATGAATTACTGAAAGATATGCTAGTTAATGTATATTGGAATTCATTAGGACGCGATTTTCAATCTTACAAAAATAAACTTGATAAACTTAATAACCTATCATTCAAGAAAGAAATTATTGAAACCTACAAAGAATATAATGCCCGTAGTGATATTAACTTTGATGATAAATGGTGGTTATTTGGATTTACTAATCTAGTATATGATATGAAAATATGCCAATTTAGAGAATATGAATATGACGATTATATATCTATTACCACCGGATATGAATGGCGTGAACCCACAGAAGCAGAAATAACTACAATGTGGAACTTTTTGAAATGCATTATGCCTATTGAACACGAACGCAACACATTCTTACAAATACTTGCTACTGGGATTGACGGCAGATGTATTGAGAAATTTGTTATATATAACGGCGGTGGTGGTAATGGCAAAGGTGTAATAGATGATATAATGCTGGCTATGTTAGGTTCTTATGGAATGCTAGGCAATAATAACTTGCTTTTTGAACCTTCTAAAATGGGTAGTAATCCTGAAAAGGCTAATCTACATAAAAAGCGCTATGTAGTATTTAGGGAACCACCTAGCAAAGCGAAATTCGAAAACTCGGTAATTAAAGAATTAACTGGTGGTGGCAATTTTTCTGCTAGAGGACATTATGAAAGCGAAACACAAAAAGAACTTAATAATACTATGATTTGCGAATGCAATGATAAACCCGCATTTAGTGAAACTATAACACCTGCTGATGTACGAAGGATAATCGATATTTATTTTCGTAGTAGTTTTAAAGAAAATGATAATGAACTAGATCCTGCTAATCACGTTTACAAAGCTAATCCAGTTTATAAAACTAAAGAATTCCAAGAACAACATAAATTTGCATTGTTCAAAATCCTAACAGAATATCATTACAAATTCTATCACGAACAGAATAGCATATTACAAATAGCAGATAGTATTAAACTACGAACTAATCAATATTTGGAAAACTCTTGTGATTTAGTTGCGTGGTTCCAATTTGAATATAGACAAGATGAAGCCGATAGTGAAGAAGTATCTTATGTTAGTCTTTCAGATCTACATAAGCATTTTTTAGAAAGTGATGTTTATTCAATATTAAGTAAAAAAGAACAATCTAAATTTATAAAAGTTAAATTTTTTGAATTTGTCAAGAAAAATATATTCTTCAAAAAGTATTATGTTGAAAGATATGGACAACAAAGATATTTAATAAAAAATTGGTCTAAAATAACAGCAGAAGATATCTAATTATTTAATTATATTTTATTTTTTTTTTGATTTTTTTAAATAAATTATTACATACAATTTGTTATTTTTTACAGTACTAAGTTTTTGATGGCATTTGCTCGAGTGCAGTTTTTATATAAATGGGTTATGGATGGCATTTGCTAATGTTTTTTAGCTTTTAGTTTTAAAAAATGCAAAAAAAATTATAAAAATAAAAAATACGTGAGCAAATGCCATCTTAAGCTAAAAAAAGTATTTTTTGTATGTATATTTTAGGAAATTGTATGTAAATAGCAAATGCCATCTTAGATATAAAAAAGCCATCCATGAATAAATTATAGATGTTTGTATGAATAATTGATATAAATGGGTTATGTAAAAATTTATAAAATAAAAATGCAAAAAATATTTTTAGTTTTTTACATTTTCTAATACAGTGATATGAGATTTTCTCTTTGCCATGAAACTGAAGGGGGAGAAGTAAATACTCTTGCTGTAGGTACAATTGTCTCACAGATGGGAGCATCATTAGGTTGAGGATATACTATATATTGACCTATAGGAGTTGGTATACATGGGCGATGGGTATCCTTACTTAGAATCTTAGTATTAATTTGGTAGTCAAACTCAGGTAGCACACGGTCTTGTGGATTTGCGGGTAGCCAGGCCCATGTATTCCATCCTGTACCTCTCAACGTGCAGCTAGGGTTGCTTAATCTAGTGTCTTCTGTAAAAAGCCCATTATCATTAAAGTTTAAAACTTGGCTGTTATCAACGCAAAGTTTATCTCCCGGGCGGCATCCATTGCGGACTTTGCCGGTTTGGGCACCACAATGGAAACTAGCATTGGCGTCGGGCATATATTTGCGATCAGGACAATCGCTTAGATTACGGGAAATACCTATTAATTCACTGTCAATATCGATAAGGGAGGTATTTTTGCTGATACTAACACCGGAAGATTGAGCGATGTAGCGAGGATCTTTAGGTAGAACAGGAATAGATTGGTTATCGGGACGGGTTAATTGATATACACCGGGACCAATAGTTTCGGCTAATTGGTAAGAATAACTGCAAACGTCTGCTCTGTTGCGATTCCAAGACATTATTAATGCTAAACTATTATACTATTACAATATTATAATATTAAAATATTAATTATTTAAACAAAAAATGATATTATTTATTATAATAATATATTAAAATAATTTACAATGACAGATGAAATAGAAGGTATTAATTGGAAATGGTATAATGAAGAAAAATTATATAAAATTTATAGAGATGGTAGAGTATTTGATATTGTTAATAATAAATTTGTAAAATTATCATATGATAATAAGAAAAAAATTCATATATTAAGAATAAAAACATATGGAAAATCTAATACTTGCCCTTTACATTTATTAATTTATAAAACATTTAATGGTCAATTTCCTAGAAATAATATAATTGGTTTTAGGGATAAAAACTTAAAAAATGTACATCTCGATAATTTAGTATTACTTAAAAGAAATGATAAAAATAATAAACCAAAAAAAATACATATACCTTCAAATAAAAAAGGAGATATAGAAAATATAGATTGGAAATGGTTAAATGATGAACAGAATTATAAAATATATAAAACAGGTAAAATTTATTCAATTCATTCTGAAAAATTTTTAGTTTTAATTGAAAGAGAAAATAAAACTGTAATGGAAATGGTAATAACAATAATAATAAATAATCAACGAAAAACAATTAAACTAAGTACAACAATTTGGAAATTATTTGTAGGATCTATAGAAAAAACACACGGTATATATTTTAAAGATAATAATTTTAAAAACATTAATTTAGATAATTTGTATAAAAAATGTCAAAAAGAACCTATGAAAATAGAATATGATGATAATGAATGGACCTCTGTATTTGGATATGAGAATAGATACTTAGTTAGTAAAAATGGTGATATTAAATCTTTAATTACAGGTAAAATTATGAAATGTGATTCTCACATTTATAATGCAAAGAGTTATAAACAGGTAAATTTGGTTAATGATAATAAAACTAGAGATAAATATATTTTACATAGAATTGTATATAG